>ERZ791819.337-NODE-337-length-25806-cov-5.591395_pt1 | contig 25806 bp, 25 predicted proteins | sample MGYA00510301_ERZ791819 | MGnify/ENA primary metagenome ERZ791819 (study PRJEB30046, sample SAMN00791999) | human gut metagenome | study: EMG produced TPA metagenomics assembly of the A metagenome-wide association study of gut microbiota in type 2...
CGGCTGCACCGGACGCCCCAACGAGGGTCTGCGCATCGACCCGGTGGAGCAGGCACGGCGCATCCGGGAGGCCGAGCAGAACGACCCGGTGCTCCGGGGCAGAGTCATTCAGGGCATCGCCGACCCGGCCATCTTCGACGAGAGCCGGGGCGAGAGCATCGCCGCCATGATGGAGCGGGGGCCGAACTTTCTGCACTGGATGCCCGGCGACCACACCCGTCTGGCGGGCAAGATGCAGATGCACTACCGGCTGAACTTCGACGGCGAGGGCAGGCCGATGCTGCAGGTGTTCAGCACCTGCAAGCACTTCATCCGCACCATCCCGAACCTCGTGTACGACGAGAGCAATGTGGAGGACATCGACACCCGGCAGGAAGACCACATCTACGATGAGTGCCGCTATGTGCTGATGGAAAATCCCATCTCGCCGCCCCGGCATACATCGGCCCCGCCGGTGCTGGATGACCCGCTGGAGCTGCATCGGAAGGCGAAGTTTCTGAGGGTGTAAAAGCTCTCCCTTTGGGAGAGGCTGGGGGCGGAGAAAAACGACAGCGCCCTGCAACAGAGGGCAGGAAGGAGAAAAACGAATACTATGGATGAAGCAACAAAACTGCCCATCGGGCCGGAAGAGGTGGCTGAGGCCGCGCAGATCTTGCAGCGGTACAAGGCGGGCAAGGCCGCGCTGGACAAGCGCCTGGTGGACAACGAACTGTGGTTCCGGATGGGACACTGGAAGAACTGCCAGAACCCCATGATGGAGGGCAAACCCCAGCCGTCCAGCGGCTGGTTGTTCAACTCCATCGCCAACAAGCATGCCGACGCGATGGACAACTACCCCAGCCCCAACGTCCTGCCCCGTGCCGAGGACGACGAGGCAGCGGCACAGGCGCTTTCCAGCGTGCTGCCCGTGGTGCTGGAACAGGCGGACTATGAGCAGGTGTACAGCGACACCTGGTGGCGCAAGCTCAAGCAGGGGACTGGAGTCAAAGGCGTGTTCTGGGATCCGGAGCAGCGGGGCGGTGTGGGCGAGATCGCCATCCGGCCCATGAACCTGCTGATGCTCTACTGGGAGCCGGGCGTGGAGGATATTCAGGCGTCGCCCCACTTTTTCTCGCTGAGTCTGGCCGACACGGCTCAGCTGGAAAGCCGCTGGCCCCAGCTGGCCGGACACACTGCCAGCGTGCTGGACGTGCCGCATTACATCCACGACGGCGATCTCGATACCAGCGACAAGAGCGTCGTGGTGGACTGGTACTACAAAAAGCTTTCCCCCGAGGGCAGGAGCGTCCTGCACTACTGCAAGTTCTGCAATGGCGTGGTGCTCTACGCCAGCGAGAACGACCCGGCGCTGGCCGAAAGAGGCTTCTACGACCACGGCAGGTATCCCTTCGTGTTCGACGCGCTGTTCATGGAAGAGGACAGCCCGGCGGGCTTCGGGTACATCGATGTGATGAAGGAGTGCCAGACCGCCATCGACAAGATGAACCACGCCATGGACGAGAATGTCCTGCTCTCGTCCCGCCAGCGGTATGTACTGAGCGACACGGCGGGCGTCAACGAGGAAGAGCTGACCGACCTGTCACGGGACATCATCCACGTGGTGGGGCGGCTGAACGACGACAGCTTCCGGCCGTTGCAGACGGCGGGCCTGCAGGGAAACAGCCTGAGCTACCGCAACAGCCGCATCGAGGAGCTGAAGGAGATCAGCGGAAACCGTGACATGACTCAGGGAGGCACTGCAGGCGGCGTGACGGCAGCTTCGGCCATCGCGGCCTTGCAGGAGGCGGGTTCGAAGCTCAGCCGGGATATGCTCAAGAGCGCTTACAGGGCATTTGCCAAAGAGTGCTGCCTTATCATCGAGCTGATGAGGCAGTTCTACGACGAGGAGCGCATCTTCCGCATTACCGGCAAGAGCGGTGAGAGCGAGTTCGTCCGCTTTTCGGGCCAGGTGCTCCGCGCCCAGCCTGCAAGAGTCGTGGGCGGCGTGGAGCTGGGCAGTCATGAGCCGGTGTTCGACATCGTGGTGAGCGCGGAGAAAAAGTCCACCTTTTCCCGCCTGTCGCAGAACGAGACGGCCAAGGAGTGCTATCAGCTGGGCTTTTTCGCCCCGGCCAACGCCGACGCCGCGCTGGCGGCGCTGGAAATGATGGACTTTGAGGGCATCGAAAAGGTTCGCCAGCGGGTGCGCCAGAACGGCACCCTTGCCCAGCAGCTGGCCCGGATGCAGGCCCAGATGACTCAGCTGACGGGTCTGCTGGAAGTGCAGAAAAAGTCCGAAGTCCCCAAGCTCAGCGGCCCGGCACAGGAGCTGAGCACGGCTGCGATGGCGAGGGCGATGAAGACGCAGAAAGGAGAAATGAGATGATAAAAGTAAACTACACCGAGCTGGACGGCCCGGCAGGCCCCACCTGCCGGCTGGAAGCTTCGGGCCACGCGGGCTATGCCCCCGCCGGGCAGGACATCGTGTGTGCGGGGGCCAGCACCCTGATGCAGACCCTCTGCGCCCTGCTGGCGGGCGAGGAAGGCACCAAGAGCGGCGTGTGGGACGAGCCGGACGGCCCGCGTCTGGCCGTGACGGCGGCAGCGCCCCAAAAGCCGTGGGTGGAGGGGGCATTTGAGTTCGCCAAAGCGGGCTTTGCCCTGCTGGCAGAACGCTACCCGGACAATGTCCGCTTTGCCGATTTGAGCGGACGGGGAGAACGGTCGATGGTGGATCTGCAGCTCTTTGCCTCGGAGGGCGGCGATGCCGCCGCCCCCTCCGCTCCTGCCCTCAGCCATGCACAGGCTCAGCAGGCCATCGCCTCCGGGACTATGAAGGCGGATGAGGGCCGGGAAGCTTCGGATGTGCCGACACCGGCAGCACCGCAGGAGCCGGAAGAGCGTCCTGCACCGCCCGAACGCCCTGTGCCGCTGCAGCTCCCGCCCATCCCGGGCCTGAGAGAGGGCGCGAACACCGTCCGCGCCCTCCACGCCCGCTGGGCGGCGGAAGAGGCGATGCTTCGCCGGGATATGCCGGATTTTTCGCTCAAGCAGGAGCTGGCGAACCCCGAGATGCGCCGCCTGATGGAGCTGCCCGGGATGCGGATGGGTGACGCCTACCGTCTGGCCCACTACAACGACGCTCTGCGTCAGACCGCCCAGATCGTGGAGCAGGGCGTTGTGGAGCGCATCCGCCAGCGTTCGGCCCGCCCGGCGGAAAACGGCACCAGCCCCGGCGGTGCGGCCATCACCCGGGCCGATGTGGCCAGCATGACCCGCGCCCAGCGTGAGGCACTGGAACGCCGTGCGATGCACGGGGTGAAGATCAGTTTTTGAAAATTTTGATACAGAAAGGACAAATGACATGAAAAACTACAACCTGAAGATGAACCTCCAGCTCTTTGCCGACCCTTCTGCCAGCCTGCAGAACACCACCGGCACCATGACCAACGAGATGAAGACCTTCTACGAGAAGCGCCTTATCGACCAGGCAGAGCCCCGTCTGGTGCATGACCAGTTCGCGGACTACTATCCCGTACCCCAGAACGGCGGCAAGACCATTGAGTTCCGCAAGTACGACAGCCTGCCCAAGGCCGATACCCCGCTGACCGAGGGCGTGACTCCCAACGGCCAGACCCTGAACGTGACCACCATCACCAGCGACCTGCACCAGTACGGCGGCTGGACTCCGCTCACCGATGTGCTGCAGATGACGGCCATCGACAACAATGTGGTACAGGCCACCCGCGTTCTGGCAAGCCAGGCGGGCCGCACCATGGACAGCATCACCCGCGATGTGCTGGCCGGCGGCACCAACGTCATCTATGCGCCGAAGCTTTCCGCAGACGGCACCGAGACTGCCGTCACCAGCCGCAAGGCGCTTGACAAGAGCTGCACCCTGACCCCGAAGCTGTTCTTCCAGGCGGCGGCACAGCTGGGCGCGATGAACGCTGACCCCATCGGCGACAGCTACATCGCCATCATCCATCCCTACGCCGCCTACGACCTCAAGACCTGCAAGGAGTTCATCGAGGCCCACAAGTACGCCGACCCTGACACCATGTACCGCGGCGAGATCGGCAAGCTGGGCAACATCCGCTTCATCGAGACCAGCGAGGCGAAGATCTGGAAGGACGCTACCTGCCCGGAGGGTCTGGCCGTCTTCGGCACCCTCGTGCTGGGCGCCCACGCCTACGGCGTCACCGAGCTGGAAGGCGGCGGCCTGGAGCACATCGTCAAGCAGCTGGGCTACGGCGACGATCCGCTGAACCAGCGCGCCTCTGTGGGCTGGAAGGGTATGCGCGCCGCCGAGCGTCTGGTGGAGCAGTACATGGTGCGCATCGAGAGCGTGTCCAGCTATTCCACCACTGCGGCGGCAAACTGAGCAGAAAGGAGAAGCTATGGCAGAAAAAAAGAATGTCCGCATCCGGTTGTTCAAAGACAACAGCCGGTACAAGGGCGATCTGTTCGTGAGCGTCAACGGCGTGAACTACAAGATCCGCCGGGGCGTGGAGGTGGAAGTGCCGCCTGAGGTGGCCGAGGTGCTGGAACACAGCCAGCAGCAGGACGAGTACACCGCCGCCCGCATCGCTGCGGCAGAGACTGCGGCCCAGTAAAATAAGACAACGCGGCCCGGCAGAAACGGCGGAGAAGGCCGCTTCTGCCGGGCCTTTTTGGGAAAAGCGAAAGGAGGCTTTTTATGACGGTAGGAGAAGCGATGGAGCGAGCCGAAGAGCTGCGCCCGGGCAGCCGTGTCGCGGCCCGCACCCGGCAGCGCTGGCTGTGCGAGGTGGACGGGATGCTGCGGGAGAAATTTTTCCGGCCCAGCAGCGCCGACAGCCGGGAGGGTGTGGGCGCGGACATTGCGTGGGACAACGGTCTGCGAGATGACGACGTGCTGCTGGTGCCGCCGCCCTTCGACAGCCTGTACCCGCACTATCTGTGCGCCATGACGGACGCCGCGCTGGGCGAGAACGACCGGTACGCCGGCGAGCAGGCCCAGTACAACAGCATCTTAGCCGAACTGGCCGCGTGGCTGCGGCGGAAGAATCTGCCCGCCCGGGGCTGCAGCTGGCGCTGGTAAGGAGGGAGAAAGATGATACTTTCGAACCGGAACGGCCTGAAAAACACCCGGAACATGCTGCGGGTGTTCGGCGGGCTGAACGAGACGTACAGCTGCACCGAGGCAGAGTACAGCGCGGGCATCAACTTTTCGGCCCGGAATTTCCCGGCCCTGAGCACCCGTCTGCCCCGGCGGAAGCTGCGGGAGGAAGCAGATCTGAACGGGATGTATCACCTGAACGGCCTGTTGACCGTCTGCGGCAGAGACCTCGTCTACACGCCGGATGACAGGGATGAGATGGAAGTGACCCTGAAAGACGCCGTGGAGAACGGCAGGAAAACGCTGGTGGGCATCGGAACGAAGATCCTGATCTTCCCGGACAAGCTGGCTTTCGACACAGCCAGCCGGGAGGTGAGCGCTCTGGGCGCGGTGTGGTCGGGCAAGAACACCAGCGTGGAGTTTGCACCCTGCGACGCGGAGGGCAAGGTCTATGAGGTGAGCGGCTGCGGCCCTGCTGAGCCCGACAAGCCGACGGACGGCCAGCTTTTCCTGCGGGTGGAAGACCCGGAAAAGCCATGGAGCAGCGAGAGCACGCTGGAAGTATATAGTGAGGCGTCCGGCAACTGGTCGGCGGTGGTGCTGGACTACTGCCGCATCTCGGCAAAGGGGGTGGGAACAGACTTTGCGGCAGAGGACACTGTGACCCTCACCGGCTCTGCAGCGGAACAGGCCGGGCAGTGGAACGAGCTGGACGGCGACCGCATCGTCTACGACGCCGGCGCAGATGCTCTGCGCGTCAAGGCCGACCCGGGCGGCGAGTGGTTCTATGGCCGTCTGACCCGCACCGGCGCAGCGGTAAGATGGGTGAGTCTGGACGGCAGCGTCAGCCGGGAGTTCGTCTCGGCAGAGGTGGTGGAGCTGGAACGCCGGGTGCCGGACATGGACTACCTGACCGAGTGCGACAACCGGGTGTGGGGATGCTCCAACAAGGAGAACGTCATCTACGCCTGCAAGCTGGGCGACCCCACCAACTGGTTCTCCTACCGGGGCATTGCCGCCGACAGCTATGCCGTGACCGTGGGCAGCGACGGGGCATTTACCGGCGCGGCTACCTGTATGGGATACGCGCTTTTCTTCAAGGAAAACACCCTTCACAAGCTTTACGGCTCCAAGCCCTCGGATTTCCAGCTCAGCAGCCTGCGCTGCCGGGGCGTGGCAAAGGGCGCGGCCCGGAGCCTCTGCGTCATCAACGAGACGCTTTATTATCTCTCGCCCGACGGCGTGATGGCCTGGGACGGCAGCATCCCCACCAAAGTCTCGACGGCCCTCGACCCGGCCCGGCTGCGGAACGTGAAGTCGGCGCTGGGCGGCGCGCTGGACGGGCGGTATTATCTGCACCTCGTGCGGGGCAGCGGCGAAGCCCAGGCCGTGCGGCTGCTGGTCTACGACACCGAACGGGGGCTCTGGCAGGAGGAAGATGTCTGCTCCTACGAGATGGCCGGAAGCGGCGGGCAGCTCTATCTCTGGGACGGAAAGGCCATCTGGGCTGCAGATGCAGACCGGGAGGAGAACTGGCAGCAGGCGGGCGGCATCGAGGACGGCGTGAGCTTCGAGCTCGTCAGCGGGAACATCGGGCTGGACAGCCCGGAAGAGCTGTATCTCTCCCGGCTGACGCTCCGGCTCGAGGCCGAGGTGAAGAGCCGCATCGAGGTGGCTGTGAGTTACGACAGCGGAGCGTGGGAGACACTGGCCCAACTGAACGCCGACGGGCGGCGCTGCTTCGATGTTCCGTTTGTGCCGAGGCGGTGCGGGAGCCTGCGGTTCCGGCTGAAGGGCAGAGGCCAGCTCACCCTGCGCAGCCTGACCCGGACGAGCGCCGCCGCGAAGGGCGGCATTCTGGCACAGGAGGTGAACTGAACATGGCAAGTGTCACGGGACTTTCGAAGATCGGACTGCCCCATCTGAGCGAGAACATGGACGCGGAGGATGCCCGCGCCATCCGCAACTACTTATACCAGATGCAGGAGCAATTACAATATGTGCTCTGCAATCTGGACGTGGAAAATATGTCGGAGCCGCTGCGCGCCCGGCTGAACAGCATCCAGTGAGAAAGGAGAATTTATGAGCACCGAGAAAAAGAAAGAACAGCAGCTGCTGGAAGATGTGGCTGCCCAGCCTGCAGTCCAGTCCTCCTACAGCACGGCGGGACTGAACAGCCGCAAAGAGGTGGAGAATGCACTGACAAATGCGGTGTACACCCCCGGCCAGAGCGTCACCGACGCAGCAGCGGACCTGAGAAACTGGCAGCAGAACCGGCCGGGCAAGTATGAGAGCGCCTATCAGGGCCGCATCGAAGACCTCATCGGCCAGCTGCTGGAGCGGAACAGCTTCCAGTACAGCTATGCACAGGACCCGCTCTACCGCCAGTATGCCCAGCAGTACACCCAGAACGCCCGCAACGCCAGCGCGGACGCCGCCGCACAGGCTGCAGCCCTCACCGGCGGCTACGGCTCCAGCTATGCGGCCAGTGTGGCCCAGCAGGCGTACCAGCAGCAGATGGGCGCGCTGAACGACGCCCTGCCGTCCCTCTACCGGCTGGCGTTGGACACCTACAACAGTGAGGGCGACGATGTCGTGACCCGGATCGACCAGCTCAACACGCAGGAGCAGAACGCGCAGGCGCAGTATAACGCGGAGCTGTCGGACTATTACAGTCAGCTCGACCGGAAGGGCAGCGCCTACAATGCTGCCTACGAGCAGGACTATGGCCGCTATCAGGACTATCTGGGCCGGCTGGACACCCTGTACGGCTACTATTCCAATCAGGAGCAGCAGGCCATCGCCAAGCGCAAGCAGGCGTTCAATGGTGTGCTGAGCATTCTGGGTGTCATCGGCGACGCGGTGCAGCTGGCCATCACCGGGACCACCGGCATCGGCTCGCTGGTGGGTGCGCTGGCCAACACCGGATACAATATGTACGCGAAAGACCGCGCCTACGCGGCCGAGCGTGCTGACGCTGCGTGGGACCAGCAGATGCAGGAGACCCAGCGGCAGGACAGCCTTGCCCAGCAGAAGTACAGGAACGAGCAGGCGGAGCGGCAGTATCAGGACACCCTGCGCCAGCAGGAGTTCAACAACAATGTGACCAGCGAAAAGCTGAATATCGCCAAGGGCGAATGGGCGCTCAAGCAGTCCAAGGCAGCCCAGAGCGCCCAGCAGGCTGCGGCAAACGCCGGGGCAAAGAGTGCGGGCAGTTCGGGAGGCTCGGACGGCGGGTCGGTGCTGTCGTCCGGAGGCAGCACCATCGTACCTTACAGTGCCGCCCGTCTCTACCGGCAGGGCAGGAGCGATACGGCCATCCGCAGCGAACTGCTGAAGGAGGGCTACTCCAACGATGAGGTCGCCAATATCCTGAAGCAGCTGGGAAGCTGAGAAATACGAAAAGGCCGCAGCGTGGAACACGGAAAGGTGTTCTGGGCTGCGGCCTTGGTTTGTTTGGAGATATTTATAAAGTGGAGGGGGAGGTTGTCATTGCTGCGATAGACATTCCTGAAGATTGGTTCGAGTCCTACTGGGGATCCCCACAAAAGAAAAAGTCCGCTGCATTGCAGCGGACTTTTTAGTGGGGTGCCCAGTGGGATTCGAACCCACGGTCTCCAGATCCACAATCTGGCGCGTTAACCGACTACGCTATGGGCACCACATCAATGCGCCCGAAGGGACTCGAACCCCCGGCCCACTGCTTAGAAGGCAGTTGCTCTATCCACCTGAGCTACGGGCGCACGTTGTTATCCCATTGGGTTCTGATATGGTTTGCAGCTGTGAGTCGAAGCACGCTGCGAGAAGTATAATACCATAGCCCCGGGGTTCTGTCAAGAGAAATCTGAAACTTTTTTGCGCTTTTTGCAAAAGGCTTCTCACAGCAGCCACATCCCCACAAAGCCGAACGTAAGCCCGAAGGCTGCGCCTGCCAGCACATCCCGGACGAAGTGCGCCCCAGAAAGCACCCGCAGCAGACAGATGAGGGCGGCGATGGCCAGCATCACGACGCCGACGGCAGGGTAGAAGTAGAGCCACACCATCCCGAGGACGGCGGCACTGAGTGCGTGGCGGGAAGGGCAGGAATTGCCGTGGGTCTCCTTAGATACCAGCGGCACGAAGCCCGGCTGCTCATAAGGGCGGGGAAAGTTGAGCCTCGCCCGCAGGATGGTCCCCAGCCCGAACGCCAGACCCGGAACGAGAATGGCCCGGGCAATGACCTGCATAAAATCAAGAGCGCCGCCGCCCCGTCCGATGGTGAGCATCCTGAACCACCGGAGATTGAGCAGCACCAGAAGCACCGGATAGCAGACGAAAGGCACGAGGGGGAGCCAGCGGTTGAGCAGGATGATGCCCTCCCGCAGGGCGGGATATCCTTCGAGCCAGTCTGTCAGTCGTTTATATCGTTCCGGTGTCATGCAATTCCCTCCCTGAGAGATTCATTCAAAACAGGCGTTGAGGTAGTTTTCCACATCGAAAGGCTCCGGCGTGGAGTCCTTGCGCAGGTAGAGGGGATGGTGGGGGTGGCCCTTTTTGCTGCGGGGGCCGAAGGTCACCCAGGGGATGTTCTTTTCCCGCGTCAGGGCAACCATCTCCCGCATCAGGCCGGGCAGATAGTCCCGCTTTTCGATGAGGGTACCCCATGCGGCCCACATGGTGGGCTCGGTCTGGGCCAGCACGGCCTGCAGCCAGCGGAGATTTTCGTCGCAGAGGGTGCGGTCGGGCGTTTTGTCCATGTCGTTGGGGTTGGTGGCCCGCTGGGGGTAGACGTTGAACATGATCCAGCTGTCGAAGCCGTTGGCGTTGGCCAGACGCTCGACGCTCTTCAGAGTGGGGTCCAGCGCACCGGGCTGGGCGGTGCTGGGGTTGATGCCGATGCACACCAGCGGGCGGCGGCCCACCCGCCCCAGCACATAGCGGTAGGGCTGGTAGGTGTGGGGCTCGTAGTACCACAGACCGCCGGGATATTCGTCGGCTTCCAGCCGGGGAAGAGTTTCACAAAGCATAGCTTACCTCACAAGAAACGTGTGTTTCTTTTATCGTACCTTAAAAATTGTGCGAAAGCAACACCTTGCGGCGAGAAAGTCTCCCATAATTTCGATTTTCATGCTATACTATCCCTTAGAGGAAAGTATCCCTCTTCGCTTGCTGAAAAAGCAGAAGGAGTTTTGTTTATGATAGAAGATTACCGCAGCGCCCAGCGTGCGGGCCAGCGCGCCTACCGGGCCAATGTGGCCCGGGGGCAGTCGCCCTATCTCGCGGTGCTGGACGACATCCTCACCGATGTGGACATCGTGGCGCAGGAGCCTCTGGGTCTGGTGGACATCCCGGCCGAGAGCATCGTGGGTACCAAGACCGCCGGACGCCACACCGCCTTTGCCTCCAATTTCATGCCTCTTCTGGACGACGACACCGAGTTTGCAGTCAAGTGGTCGAACCTCTGTGACGCCCATCTGGAAGAGGGGATCCACACCCCTATTATTGCCTTCGAATACCTGAACAAATTCTATGTGCAGGAGGGCAACAAGCGTGTCTCCGTCCTCAAATACTATGAGGCCGTGAAAATTCCCGGCACCGTCACCCGGCTCATCCCGGCAAAGAACGACACGCTGGAGAATAAGCTCTATTACGAGTTCCTTGATTTTTACAAGTTTTCCCGCATCAACTACGTCAGCTTCTCCCGGCTGGGGGGCTATGCAAAGCTGCAGGCGCTGGCCTGCAAGGCCACGGGCGAGGCGTGGACGGAGGATGACCGGCTGAATTTCTCGTCCCTCTACACCATGTTCAGCCAGCAGTTCTATGCGCTGGGCGGCGGCTCACTGGGCCTGACGCCGGGCGACGCACTTTTGGTGTACCTGTCGGTGTACCGTTATGCCGATGCCTGCGAGTCCACCCCGACCGAGGTGCGGGAGAATCTGGCCCGCCTCTGGGACGAGGTGAAAATTCTGGCAGAGCCCCACGCTGTGGAACTGCTGCTGGAGCCGAAGCGCAGTTCTGAACCGCTGCTGAGCAAGCTGAATATTTTCAGCTCCCGCCCCAGCGAGCTGCGGGTGGTGTTCCTCCACGAGCACAACGCCCAGACCAGCGCATGGGTGCGCGGACAGGACAAGGGCCGCGCCGCGCTGGTGAAAGCTTTCCCGGATAAGCTCTATGTCAGCTGCCGGGAGAATATCAACCCCGAGGTGGATGCAGAGCAGGTGCTGGAAGAGGTAGCCCATGACCACGCGGACATCGTCTTCACCACCAGCGCCCGGATGCACACCGCCTGCCTGAAGGTCGCGGCCCAGCACCCCAAGACCCGCTTTTTGAACTGTTCCCTCAGTGCGCCCCATCCGCTGGTGCGCACCTACTACCCCCGCACCTATGAGGTGACCTATCTGCTGGGAATGCTGGCGGGCATCGTCTCCCACAGCGACAAGGTGGGCTATGTGGCTGCAAACCCGGTGTATGGTGTGCCTGCGGCCATCAATGCCTTTGCCCAGGGCGTGCGTGCCGTCCGGCCAGACAGCCGGGTGGTGCTGCGCTGGGCCTGCCTGTGCGATGCGGCACACCCGCAGGATTTCTCGGACAGGAAAGACATCGAAGTCTTCTACAGTCAGGACTTCCGGGAGCCGGAAGGAACCTACCGCGATTACGGCCTCTGCCGCCGTCTGCCCGACGGCGTTCTGCAGCCGCTGGGCCTGCCGGAGTGGCGGTGGGACGTGTTCTTCACCGAGATCGTCCGCTCCGTGTTCGCCGGGACATGGGACAGCGCCCCCGGCGGCAGGGCGATCAACTACTGGTGGGGACTCAAGAGCGGTGCCGAGCGGGTGGAATACCCCACCCGGCTGAACGACGGAACCATGCAGCTGCTCAAGATGGCAGAGCGCCAGCTCTGTGATGGGGAGATACAGGTTTTCCCGACCGAGAGCTACAGTCAGGGCCATGCCCTTCACCATGCGGCTTCCGGCATCTATACGCCCAAGGAACTGATGGAGATGGACTGGCTGGAAGAGTGCGTAGAGGGCGAACTGCCCAGCTACGACGAACTGGACGCCAAGACCCGCAGCCTTTTGAACGTCAATGGTCTGGACATCGTAAAGGGAACGCCGCAGTAACAGGCAAAGCCCCAAGGATAGAAAAGAATGGAGCAAAAACATCGTGAAAATACTTGCGATCTCGGATGTGCCGTCCAAACTGCTCTGGGACGAGAGTGTCCGCAAGCGGCTGGAAGGCATCGACCTTATCCTCTCCTGCGGTGATCTGCCGAAAAAATATCTCGAATACCTCACGAACTTCACCACCGCCCCCATCCTGTACGTCCACGGCAACCACGACGGCAGTTACAAGGAATCGGAGCCGGGTGGCTGCATCTGTGTGGACGATGCGGTCTATGTCTGGAAAGGTCTGCGCATCATGGGTCTGGGCGGGTGCAATCGGTATAACCGGGATGACACCTTCCAGTACACCGAGGCTGAAATGCGGCGGCGCGTCCGGAAGCTCTGGCTCGCGGCCCGGCGGGCGGGCGGCATCGACATCCTGCTGACCCATGCCCCGGCATCCGGCCTCAACGACGGCACCGACAAGGCCCACAAGGGGTTTCAGGTGTTCAACGATCTGATGGACCAGTATCAGCCCAAGTGGTTCATCCACGGACATATGCACCTGAATTATGGGGCAAACCTGCCCCGTGTCTGCACCCGGGGCGGCACGACGGTCATCAATGCCACCGAGCGGTACGAGTTTGAGATACCCGACCCCGTTCAGGTGCCGAAGCGGAAGCTGTTCGGTTGGGGATAAAAATCAAAGAAAAAGGAGAACGACAATGGAGATAGAACGCGCCTTGCAGCAGCTGGAATCGCTGCAAAAGAAGCTGTACGCCTACCACTGTGCGGACAGCTCCCTTTATCTGGACGCCGTGACCACCGCGCCCAGCGACACCTCCGAGGGCCGGGGCGTGGCCATGAGCATTCTGGCGGGAGAAAGCCAGAAGCTGATGACCTGCCCCGAGACGAAAGCGCTGCTGGATGAGCTGAGTGCCCGGGCCGGGGAGCTGGACCTCGTCCACCGCCGCGAAGTGGAGGAGCTGCGCCGCAGCTGTGAGCAGCTGACCCGCATCCCGGCGGACGAATATATGGCCTACAAAGAGCTGTGCAACCGGGCGGACGACGTCTGGCACAAGGCCAAGACACAGGACGATTTCGCCCTGTTCTGCCCCGTCTTGCAGGAGCTTGTAGACTACAACCGCCGCTTTGCCGGTTATTATGACGCCTCGAAAGCGCCCTATGATGCTCTGCTGAACGAGTACGAGCGCGGCGTGGATAGGAAGATGCTGGACAGCTTCTTTGCGACGCTGCGGGAGGGGCTGGTGCCGCTCATCCATAAAATCGGCGAGAAGCCGCAGATCGACGACAGCTTCCTGCATCAGGAGTACCCGGCAGCACAGCAGAAGGCCTTCGCCGACTATCTGATGGAGGTGATGGGCCTCGACCGCAGCCATTGTGGTCTGGGCGAGACGGAGCATCCCTTCACGCTGGAATTCAACAATAAGGATGTCCGCATCACCACCAACTACGACGAGCACAATGTGGCATCCTCGATGTACTCTGTTCTCCACGAGGGCGGCCATGCTCTGTATGAACTGGGCATCCGGGATGACCTGCAGTACACCTGTCTTGCGGGCGGCGTCTCGATGGGCGTCCACGAGAGCCAGTCCCGTTTCTATGAGAACCTTATTGGCCGGTCGCGGCCCTTCGTGGAAGCAATCTATCCCAAGGTGCAGGAGTTCTTTCCCCGGCAGCTGGGCGGCGTGAGCGCAGAGCAGTTCTACCGCGCGGTCAATAAGGCTCAGCCCAGCCTCATCCGCACCGAGGCCGACGAGCTGACCTACTGCCTCCACGTCATGGTACGGTATGAGATCGAAAAGCAGCTCATCGGCGGCACGCTGGAAGCAAAAGATGTGCCGGCTGCCTGGGCGAAGCTTTATAAGGAATATCTGGGCATCGAGGTGCCGAATGACCGGGATGGCTGTCTGCAGGACAGCCACTGGTCGGGCGGCGCGTTCGGCTACTTCCCGTCTTACGCGCTGGGCAGTGCCTACGGCGCTCAGATGCTCCGCCGGATGGAGCAGGACGTGGACGTCTGGGGCGCGGCGGCCCGGGGTGACCTCACACCCATCACGGCGTGGCTGCGGGAAAAGGTCCACCAGTACGGCGGGCTGATGGAGCCTGCCGACGTGGTGAAGAACGCCTGCGGCGATTTCAGTGCTGAGGATTATATCCAGTACCTTACCCGAAAGTACACCGAACTGTACGGTTTATAAAAAAGAAAAGGCGTCTGCACAAATGACTGTGCAGACGCCTTTGTTCGTGTTGAGGAACATCACAGCTCCAGCTTGCCGGAGACTTTGTTGATGACATAGTAGGCCATACCCTCTTCAGGCTTGACGTAGACCTTGCAGGACTGGACGCCCACTTTATGGGTGGCGCGGTAGTCGGCCTTTGCGCGCTCGATGACATCGGTGATGTTGTACTGGTTGGTGCCGAACTCGACATAAACCTCCGGGGAGAGCGGGGGACGGCCGCGCCGCTGTGCAGCACCAGAAGATTTGCGCTTCTTCGGCTCTGCCGCAGGAGTCTCAGGAGCAGCGGCCGCTGCGGGGACAGCAGACTTTTTCTCAGACATAGCTTATACCTTCTTTCCTGTATTCCACTGCAAATTGGAAACGTGGATGATTTCCGGGCCGGAAGCTGTATTACCGGTCAGTCCGACCGCTTTCTGTTCGTGCCAACGATTGGAAGCACTATACTTATATAATAGTTATTTCTTTGACGTTTGTAAAGTGTTTTTTGGAAAAAGCATCCCCATATTTCTGCGCCCGGAGCACTCAATTCTGACAAAAAGGGGAAAGAATGCCCTGGAAAAAAGAAACTGTCCGGATTTGTGTGCGGCGCAGCGGAGAGAAAAGAAATGCAGCGCGCGGGGAAAAGCAGAAATTTCCGGGGAATTTACCCGGCACAGCAGTCCTCGGCCCGCTTCACGACGGGGGCGAGAAGTTCCTCGTCCCAGTCTTCGGCGAGGACAAAAAGGGCCTGATCAATGACCTCCTGTGCGCGGGCGTCCGGGCGGCCCTGTGCCAGCCGGAATACTGCTGCCAGCAGCCGCAGTTTGAGGGCGCGGATGTCCTCCGGCGCGGCCCAGAGCCGGGTGAGGTCGTAGTTGTCGGTGTTGCCGCAGCGCATGGTGCAGATGGCGCAGTTGGGGGCGACGCGGTGCTTTTCCGTCTCGACGATGTGGTACATCCGGCGCAGCGCGTCTTCGGCAGCGTCCGGGTCGGCAGCCAGCCGGAGACCGGAGGCCAGCACACGGTCGGTGTCCTCGGTCTTCGGCTCGTTGACGGTGGAGCGGGCCAGCCCCACCAGCGCCCCTAACAGTGCGTCGCGCTGGTGCTGGGCGTCGGTAACGGGGGAAGAAAGAAACTGATTCATAGAGAGCACTCCTTTGGGTACAATATTGTCTCTCTCAGTATACACGCCCGCGACCCAAAAGGGGAGAGGAAATTTGCAGAAATTTGATGAGTTGTGAGCTGCATCTTGATTTTGGGAGAAAAATCCGCTATAATAACTATGTTGTCTGTAAAATAGAATACGCCGGTGTGTCGGAATGGCAGACGAGGGGGACTCAAAATCCCTTGTGCTAATAACACGTGTGGGTTCGACCCCCACCACCGGCATAGAAAAAGCCCATGATTGTACGTTGATTCGTGTGATTGTGGGCTTTTTGTTTTGCCTGAGATGGCCGCTGATGTGAGAATTGTTCTTAGCGGACCGAGGGGGATTTTTCTGTTAAAAAGGAGGAATCCCACTCGTGCGTAAACGTACTTTACAATCCGCTTCCAAGATACTTCCGTCCATTCAGACGGCATTTGGACAGTTCCAAAAGCAAAATCAACTCAAGAATCTTTCTCACGATACCATTGAATTTTATTCAGCAAAATCACACTGCTTTTTTAGTTTTCTAGGGGATACAGACCAAACTATTGATGCTATCACCGAGGAGCATGTGGAAGATTATATTTTTTACCTGAAAGAGAAGCAGTTACAGGATACGACTATCAATACTCATCTCCGTATGGTTCGAGCGTTTCTGTATTGGTGTATGGATAAGGGATACTTGAACCAATTTTCAATCAAACTGGTACGGGCAGATGCACCGGTCAAGGAAACTTACACCAGTAATGAATTGGAACGATTGCTCAAGGCACCAGACAAGAAAACCTGCTCTTTTGCAGAGTATCGTAATTGGGTTATCGTTAATTTTCTGTTGGGGACTGGGTGCCGGGCATCTACATTGGTAAACTTAAAGATTGAAGATGTAAACTTTACGGAAGGAACAGTCCTGTTTCGTCACATGAAAACGCGAAAACAACAAATCGTCCCTCTGACACAGGCGCTGAGTCGTATTCTGGAAGAGTATCTTGCATATCGGGATGGCTTGCCCTCTGAACCGTTGTTTGTGTCGGAATATGGCGGACAGATGACAGTCAGTGCACTAGGGAATGCGGTGTGGTCTTATAATCATAAAAGGGGAGTTGAGAAAACGTCACTGCATTTATTTCGGCATACTTATGCTAAGTTGTATATCCAAGCAGGAGGCGACCCATTCCGTCTCCAAAAGCTTTTGGGACACTCAGATTTGACAATGACCAAAAGATATGTTGCTCTCTACGCAGACGACTTGAAGGCCAATTACGACTCGCTGAACCCATTGGAGCAAATGACACACAGCACCCGCCGGGACAACAAAATCAAGCTTGTAAAATAAATAAAAATCCCGGCCATTTGACCGAGATTCATTAGGATTTATGCCGCTTTTTCGTCTTATCTGACCTGTGATTTCGCCGGATGAAAAAATGTTGAAAGTATACTTTTATTCCTGAAAATAATAGTCAAGGCCACATATCCATAACAGATTCTCTGCTTTGTCATCGATAGGCAGGGAATTTTTTGTTGTACGAGGGTGCCCTTATATAGTGTTAGTGTGTTTTTCTCAATCTATCGGCCAACTGCGCCAGAAGAGCAATATCCTCCTCGTTCAGGCCCGTGACATTCACCGACTCCAGCCGCTCCACACCCAACAGATAGTCGGTCGAGACAGAAAACAGCTTTGCCAAATCGACCAGACAGGCAGGAGACGGCATAGAAAGCCCCTGTTCCCACGAGTTGACACCGTTGCGCGTAATATTCATCCGCCGGGCAAGCTCTGCCTGTGTCCAGCCCCGCGCCTCTCGCAGTGCCTTGATTCGTTCTGCGGTCATCTTCATCGTCCATCGCCTCCTATTGTCCAGTATAGGTTACGACGGCGATTTATCATTATCATTTTAGGCTCTATTGCTTGACATTACGATAAAAGTATGATAGCTTTGTGATATAGAAATTTTGCATAAAATTGGAGGAAACCATGAAAAAAATTATATCACTTATCGTAGCCATAGCCCTTTGCATATCTTTTTGCGCTTGTTCTAATCCTTCTTCAAAATCGGACTCTACAACTTCCAACATTGAATCAGTTTCTGAAAATTTTTTATTCTCAGATATGAACTGGACTTCTTCTGAAGAAAGTGTCTCAAAAAAATCTTCGGAATCAAAAATTTTAGACGACAATACCACTACTCGATACACGCTGCCCAATGTACAATTGTACGATACCAATGGAACATCCTACTATTTTTTTAACGACTCTAAAATGGTCCGCGCAGTATTTCAATCAACTGACTCAAATGTAGATTCTTGCGCAAATCTTATCTCCGAGGAATTCGATAAAAATGAAGCGTACTCGCTTTCTGATGATTCACAGTCTCAGTATAGCAAGACGTGGATTTCTAACGATACGAAAGTAACACTATTTAATACCCTTGGTGTTTTAACGCTTGCATATTTTCCTATCGATGCAGACGAAAGTGTAGATTTAGCTCTTAATGAGTCTTCTTCCACATCGGAGACTATAAAAGCTCAGAATGGTGATTTCAGATTTGCAAACTGGGGTGACACGATTGAAAAAGTAAAAGCATCTGAAACAGCTGATTACCTTGGTATTTCTACTAATGAAGCGGGGACTACGATGATCTATGAGGGGAAAGTAGCTGATTATAACGCTAATATTGTTTACTACTTCGATACCAATGGAAATCTCTATCAAGGCGTCTATGACCTTACGGATTCTTATAATCAAGGAAGCATGTACATTACGGTTTACAACAACTTAAAGGAAGCACTTACTTCCAAATATGGGAGTCCCGCCACGGATAACGTTGTGAAGCAATCACATCTAGCTGACCGTACTGATAATGGGAATGCATTGGTACTTGGCTATACAACATACGCCGCCCGTTGGGATACAGAGAACCAAACAATCTATTTAGGTATGAGTAGTATCAATTATGATGTTTTTGTAACCATTCAGTATCTTGACCCCAACCACGAAGAGGTCAAAAACACCTCTGGCCTCTAATCTCCTCTCCCGGCGGCTCACCCCCCGCTGGGATTTTATTTTGTCCAGATACAATAAAAGCCCCTGCCCATTCAAAAGGCAGAGGCTTATTTTTATGCTCAGAGAAGAGACTCAGCGTGACATTCGTTCACTTCATCGTCCTCTTTCAGTGGTTCTTCACTTTTCTTATTATCCAGCAACGCTTTCTTCGGCTTTCTGGCTTCTTTTATAAATGTCTCAAACACCAACTTGTCGAACTCATAGCGGAGCCTATCATATTCCTTCTCTGAAAAATTCTGAACTGCACCCTGAATACACTTTTTGATTTCTCGCTTTAGTGCTGGGGAGATGGAACAACTAGGCTTTTCTTCTATTAAAGGTGCACTTTCAGGGTTTTTAACCACCCCGGAGGCAGTATCCGCGTCCATCTGTTTTCGAACTGCCTGCAAAATGTAGCCTTGTGTGCTCATCTGTGCATCAGCCGCACATTCTTTTATGCGCAGAGCTTCATCTTTATAAGGCTTCAGCAGAATTTGGGAATATTTGGCATCGCTTTTTTTGTTACTTGCTTTTTTGGCTTCGTTGTATGCCATCCGCTCCTCCGTATATCGTGCTCAACGTAAATATATCGTGATTTTGTCCAACTATCCCTCTCTTTTACCTCCAAAAGGAAGCAAGATGGAGAAAGCACGGTATAGTGCTTGACTTGAGCACGATACCGTGATAAGGTTAACACACTTCATCGGCTCCACTTCATTTCCCGGAGCCGTTAAACATTCACTCGTAAAGCAGGAGGTCATCCCCATGAGCCACCCCATCTACAAGCGTCCCTTTCCATAGACTGCCAACCACACAAGAGGCAGTCCCGCCGGGATAGATTCATTATACCATCTGCCCGGACTTTTTGCAATCTTGACGTACAAAGGAGAGAAAGCACCATGAAGCAGACCGTGAAAACCAGCCGCGCCGCTGGGCAGCTCGAAAAAATGTTCCGGGAGCTGAACAAGCACTATTTCGGTGGAGCACTGCCGGAGCCAATCATCTCGCTCAAGAAAACACCATCCGCATACGGGCATATCACCTGTGCCAAGGTCTGGCAGGCTGGGCAGGAGAGCAAGTACGAAATCAATATCTCGTCAGCCACCCTTGACCGCCCGATTGAAGAGACCACCGCAACGCTTCTCCATGAGATGGTGCACGAGCACAACTTGGAGAACGGTATCAAGGACACCTCCAATAATGGTGTCTACCACAACAAGCGCTTCAAGGAGCAGGCAGAATCCCACGGGCTGGTCGTCTCTCACCATGACAAGTACGGCTGGACGATTACAAACCCTTCGGAGGAACTGTTGGACTTCATCCTCTTCCAAGGCTGGGATGCTATTCAGATGGGTGAGCGACTGGCATGGGCTGATATGGTCGGTACTGGTAACGGCAGCAAGACACCTGGCAGCAGTGAGACAGGCGCACCCAAGCCCCCAAAAGCCAAGAGCAGTACCCGGCGGTGGATATGCCCCAAGTGCGGCACTATTATCCGTAGCACCAAAGAAGTGCGCGTTATCTGCGCTGACTGCATGGAGATGTTCGTAAAGGCCGACTAATCACAAGAAAGACAGAGAGCAAGAGCACGAGTGAGAGTAGTGCCACCTTTTATATTGGAGGTCTATTATGGCAGATTATAAAATCCCGATTGACACCTTTGTTCAGGAGACGTTTGAGTGCAAGGCCAGCGTTTGCGCCATTCTAACGGGTGCGGCCCTGTCATTCCAAGATACCAATCTCCGAACCCGCCGAGACAAGAGCGACCTGCATATCATCGCCGGGAGCACATGGCTTTCCATTCCGCTTGCCAGCATTTTGAGCATCGAGCGTCAGACATTTCCGGACATTCACACCATCGAGTATGAGATCAGCGCCAGAGACGGCGGCAGCATCACCGTCGACGCTTTTTGAAAGTGTACTTGTAAAAAGGAGAATTATCATGAACGACTATATCAACACTACCGCAACCACTGTACTTACTGCCGCACAGCTCTTTCGTATCATAAAGAGCTTTCCCCGTGTATGGTTTTCGCTCATCAGCTCTAATCCTTGCGTACGCTATGAGTTTTTCGTCCCGTCCGAAGAGGTGTTTCTTGATTTTGAAAATGGTGTACCAACAATTTGTGCAGGATTAGATATTGAAAAAGACTCCTCTGCCTCCATCTCCTGCGACACATATCAATGCCAAGTTGATTTTGAGGATAATGACATCATAAGTCTTAACGCCAAACCACTTACAAATGGTGATAGCAGCTGTCCTAATATCAGCATCTATGTCACGCAGTGGCTCTAATTTAGAGTACACCCTATTTATCATCCTAATTCTATCCTGCCCGTTGCAATTTAGGGTCGGTTTTGGCATTCTTTTCAAAGATTTCTCTCATCTCTGACCTTATTTTTCTATCATCCAGTGAGGTACATCTATGAAGGTCGCATATGTCCGCGTCAGCACTGAAGAGCAGAACGAAGCCCGCCAAATCGAAGCGCTCAAAAAGCACAGTATCGAAAAGTGGTTCACCGAAAAAATCAGCGGCAAGAGCATGGACAGGCCCCAGCTCCAAGCAATGCTCGACTATGTACGGGAGGGCGATACCGTCTACATCCACGACTTTAGCCGCCTCGCACGCAGCACCAAAGACCTGCTCGAAATCGTGGAGCGGTTGCAGGCCAAGGAAGTGCATCTCGTCAGCAACAAAGAGAATCTGGACACTGGCACACCCACCGGCAAGCTGATGCTGACGATGATTGCGGCCATCAACGAGTTTGAACGGCAGAACCTGCTGGACAGACAACGGGAAGGAATCGCCATCGCCAAGCGGAACGGAGTCTATAAGGGACGCAAGAAGGTCGCTATACCAGACAACTTTTCTGTCCTATATAGCAGGTACACCCGCCGGGAAATGAACAAAGGACAACTGGCTGAAGCACTTCACGTTACTCGCCCAACACTGGAACGGATGATACAGGAGCATTTATCAGCCAGAAATCCCGAAAATTCTTAAAAGTGCACTTGTAAGTCCGATTAGTAGGACACCAAGTGTGCTATTCTTCAATAAGTCCAAAGGAACACACGATAGTACAGGAGGATTTACTATGAGCCGCAAATGTGACCATGATTGGTTTGACCACTACATGATGTACAGCGCTATGAGCAGCAATAACAGCGGTGGCGGAGACTGGGGATGTCTGCTTCTCCTGATAGAGGCCGCTGGTGGAACTATTTTAATGGGTGCCATCCTGTACTTCATTCTCTCAATCTTCGGCGCGGTTTAATATCACAAAGCATAAAGAAACCCTGCCGCTCAATCGAGAGTAGCAGGGCATATTTTTATATCATGAGCTTATGTTCCGCCGGGTTATAAGTGCACGTTTAGTATTCCCCCAAATGGTGGGAAAATTATTTCATTCGACCGTGTGTGTGGGAGAAACCAATGCTTTATTAGATATGTGTGTATTTTTGGCTATATCTATTTATGTCGCGAAATGCGACGGAATTTATAAGTGAACTTTGAGTACGGTGGTAATTGCCACCCAACTAAGAATATGGTGAACCACCACCCCGAAACAGGGTAGAGGTATAAGGTCGTGATTTGCGACCTTTGGAGAACATAGAGGATAGCGAAATTTCCGCATACCCATTTGTAGTCACGGTAAACATTTTTGTGCGTCGTCTACATCTACCCAAAATTGGATACATCTTTCTTGATGGAGTCAGGCTGACCGACTTCGCCCCAATTTAGGTCGTGACCGGTGCGTACTGTTTGGTACGGGGTTGTATATGACGATTCTATCAGCGCTGAAAATTCGTCTGTGACCTATTGAGATGTGTCCTCAAAATGAGGACTCAGGTTGGGAATCACGCTCAGAGGCAACTCGTCTTGCCCCGCTTTCAACCTTAGTCAAAATGACTAAAGTTGAGGGTAAACAAACAGTAATGCGTGAAGTTGTGTGTTACAGTTTGCGCGGCGTTATGGAAATTTGCCGTTTTAATTGTAATCATCTTAGCAGCGGTTCATCGGATTCCCGCTTTGGGAATCTGGTCTCAGAAGCATCTTGTCACGTTTTTGACCCGTACCGCTAATCTGATAGGAGTTGAAATTGCAACATTGTGAACACAGGACATCTTGTTCCATGTTGTGAGGGTGTTGAGTTCCACGACTCTCTTTTGAAGGCCCCAAATTCGGCCCACGAAAACAGTTACGGAAAAATCTGTAGGTGAATTTGGCAGCGCAATTTTGCGCCACGAAACGGTGTCCACAGCGTAGACAAGCCGTGTGTAATTTATCGATATTACGTTTTATTTGATTTGAAGTGTACTTTTTAATAGCATTCGTCCACCTGAGGCAGCGATTTGTTCCAACACCGTCGGGCATCCATTTACTAAAATATCAGTAATCGACGAAGCATCGCGCTTTCTGCACTTGTGTGGGATTGGCTTATTTTCGCTCATTTTTGAGCATTTTCAAGCTGAATTGCAGGAATCTAAGAGTTTTTAACTATTTTAACAACAAGGTTTATTCTGATTGAAGCAATGGTGGGTTCCTTTTTCTCCCACCCCCTCTTTATCTTCCTGCTTTTTGTAAATACTTTAATATCTCGCGGACTCGACATTAAAGCATTCACAATGATGATAGAAGTCAAGAATTGATTTCTTCCTGTTTTCGTTTCTCTATGAAATCATTAACTCGAATATATTTGGGGCATTTTTTGTACTGACTCTATATATAGACAAGTACAATTTTTGCCCCACAAACACATCATATCTGAATCAATTTCCAGAACGTGGCATCACGAGTATCATTCTTTTTACCATCTTTCACACGTCTCCTGTCTCGAACTGTAACGATTTCTACCCCATAAATTTGAAGTTTACGATTTAGTATGTCCTGTCCCATTGGACGTCCTTTATACTCTTCGAACACATTCAAGGCCATGATACTTTCATACATTTCTTCTTTCAACATCGGCTGATTCAGATGCGTACTTATCCAGTCTACTAACACATCGACTCGATACTGCTGGACGCCCTTCATCAACTCAGGTACATAGGTTGCAAAGTATTTCTTGTATCCATCATCAGTGTCGATCATTTTTCCTAGCATCTCCGTTTCATAAGTCAGTTGTCGGACGCCAAGCGGATTTACACGATATTCACCCTTTGCATCATCGAACTCCATGATCTTGCACTTTCTTATTTTGTTGTTGATACTATCGGGCGTTCCACTGTTTCGGTATTTCTCGAATGCTTCTGGCCCTGCGAGATAGGCTAATACCGGCTTTAGCTCTTCTTCAACAATGGCCTTGAACTTTTTCAATCCGCCGTGATACCAGTCAGCATCATAATCGCGGAAATAGACGGTACAAGTGTCGTCGGCATCAAGCGGACGCTTTCTACCAACAGATTGGATGATGTCAATCGGCTTCCATTGGTCGATATAGAGGTGTTTCACTGTGCGGTCTTTGATTTCGACGCCTACCCCGAACGCTTTTGTTGTGAACAGGAATCGCTTTTTGAGCTGTCTGTTTTCGATGCAGTCGGTTAGACTGTCGAATTGTCTGCCATATTTCGGATTGTTCTCAGAGCAGTAATACGTGGCAATATCTCCGAATACCTGTTTCATTTTAAGCAAATCTTCACCCGATGATACGAAGATAACGGCTTTTTCATCGGCTGGGAGACTGTTCAGCATCGTGACCAGATTTTCCCTTGAATAGAAATACCGCTGCTTGATATGAGAATAATCTTGTGGTAGTTTATAGATACGGTCTGCTGGCGTCTTTGATGTATCATCCAGTAGTTTGTACGTCTGTTCGCCCGTTGCACTCATATAGATAACTACATGGTCAGCTTCGGCGCTCTGTAGCACTTCCAGCGATAGATAGGTGTTGATATTGTAGGATGAAAAATCGGTAAAGTAGTGGCATTCATCGGCGACAATGTACTTGAACTGTTTCAAATAGTTTTCCAAAGCCGCCGGGTCGTTTCTACGGAGTGTTTCGATGTGTTGATAGGTCTGAATCTCCAAGACATTTTCATATATATCCCATTCATCAGCCATTGCTTCACCAAATACTGCCAGAAATGCTTCACGCCTCCGCTTCGTCATATCTACATAGAGTGTATTCAACGGGCAGAGATAAAGGATACGGTGCCGATTTTTGCCGCTTTTTAACAGCCTATCGATTGCATAGTCTGCCAGCTTCCGGAGGATAAATTCGTTCTTGCCGCGCCCAGTACCACAGTCGAATATCACGCGGCCGTTTTCCCAGCCCTTATAGGCTTCTCCGATAATATCAGACACATAGGTCATCCCGGCGGGCGTTGCATTTTCCTGCGCTGCCACAGTGGGCGTTACAGGCATCAATGCGGTGGGTGCACTCATCGGCACAGCAGTCATTGTCTCATTATCCATCTGTCCACCTCCGATTAGAGCTTTTCCAGCTCGTCTTTGTGGTTCAGATAGTCTTCCATTGCGTCTTTGAGCACCTGAGAAGAGAAGAACGAGAAGCAGCTTTTGCCCGGGCGTTTGAGGTTGGGCTGTACTCCGACAAGATAAAAGCCCCTCAGCATCAAGTATCCGGCCATGCGCGGCGAATAGATAACAATAATGTCACGGGGTGTTTTCGTTTCAGTGTTCATGGTGTAGTTCCTCCTGTGTCTAAGGTTGATATGATGGCCATAAAATCGGCCTTTTTCTATCTTCATTATACTGCATATAGTTGTGTAAAACAATAAAAAGCACTACTTCCTTCATTGCTCACAAACTTCCCATCTTTTAGCGGCAATTTTTTGGAGGATGACTCAAAATAACACCGCTACGATAACGGTGCTACCTCAGTATTAAAATGTTCACTTCAACAAAAATCTAGTTGACGAAATCAAAAATCCATGTTATAATGCGCTCGAAAATATGAGGAATCCCCCTCGGTCGTGGAGGAAAAATCCCCCGCGGCTCTAAAAATAGGACGATTCAACGACATGAAATGACCACCGCCGGAGGCTGGCAGACGAGGGGGACTCAAAATCCCTTGTGCTAATAACACGTGTGGGTTCGACCCCCACCACCGGCATAGAGAAGCCGACTGAGAGGCATTCTCAGTCGGCTTTTCTTTTTATATTCCCGCTTTATATTTTTGTGTTTTCGGGGAAAATGCTGACGATGGCATTGGCAGAAGACACCTTGCTGGAGAAATCCAGATGTGTATAAATGTTGCTT
>ERZ791819.368-NODE-368-length-23344-cov-5.304822_pt1 | contig 23344 bp, 21 predicted proteins | sample MGYA00510301_ERZ791819 | MGnify/ENA primary metagenome ERZ791819 (study PRJEB30046, sample SAMN00791999) | human gut metagenome | study: EMG produced TPA metagenomics assembly of the A metagenome-wide association study of gut microbiota in type 2...
TGCTGCACCGCAAAGCGGGCCGTTGCACGGACGGGTCGTAGGAGGCAGACGGTTTCTTTTTGGAAAAGAACATGGCGGACCCTCCTTATGATAGGTTATAAACCGCGGCAGAAGCCCACGGCCCGGCCCTCGATGCGGATCTCGTTCAGCTGGGGACCGGTGTAGACCATGGGCGGGCAGACGGCGGCGTTGTCGGCCAGCAGCATCACAGTGTCGCCCTGCCGGTGAAAATGTTTGAGGGTGGCTTCCTCGCCGATGCGCACCGCGGCGATCTCGCCCTGCTCCACCTCCGGCTGGCAGCGGATGCAGACGATGTCGCCGTCGCAGATGGTGGGAGCCATGCTGTCGCCGTGGCAGGTCAGCGCAAAGTCGGCATGCCATGCCGCTGGAACGCCGATGTACTGCTCGATGTTCTGCTCGGCGGTGATGGGGGTGCCGCAGGCGATGGAGCCCACCAGCGGCACCCTGGCCATGGCGGGCAGCGGCTCAAAGCCCGGCGGCGGACAAGGCACGTCCAGCCCCAGCAGATAGGCCGGGGTGGTCTCCAGCGCTGCGGCCAGCTCTTCCAGCTTTGCCTGCGGGATGTCGTTGACCCCTTTTTCCAGCTTGGTGATGGAGGATTTGGAGCGGTATCCCATGCGCTGGGCCAGCTGCTCCTGCGAGAGGCCCAGTTCTTCGCGCCGCAGCCGGACGCGGGTGGAAAGTTCGGACATAGACGCCTCCGTTCAAAAACGAATGGTTGTGCGGTGAAATGGGTGCTTCTGGAGGCAGTATACCAGAAAAGTGGGCGAAAATCAACTTTTTTCGCGCGATTTTTGAAAATCGGTTGACAGACAATCAACTTGCGACTATACTACAACCAAAGATTGTTGAATGACGTGAAACCGACAAAAAAGGAGCGGAGAACATGGCCAATACCAGACTGATCGAAGAATACATCCGCGACAGCGGCTACAAGCTGCGGCATGTGGCCCGCGCGCTGCACATCAGCGAGAGCGCGCTGCACAGCAAACTGCAGGGGCAGACCCAGTTCAAACTGAACGAAGCCGAAAATCTGTCGGCGATGCTGGGAATGACGATGTCGGAGCGGGATGCCTGCTTTTTTGACACCCAGAACCGCTATGAGCGCAGCCTGGCCGCTGCAGAAAGGAGAAAGCCGAAATGACAAAACAACAGCGTGATGCCACCCGCAGCGCCCTGCTGGCCTATGGCCGGCGGCAGTGGGCGCGGTCGCCGGTGAACCGCCGGTGGGAAAAGGCCATTGAGGACAGCATGGCCTATTACAAGGAAGCGGATCCCATCCGGGCCGATCTGCTGCAGCTGCGCTATCTGCAGCACCGCAAGGAGGCTGACGTGCTGGAACAGCTGCACATCGGCCGCACGACCTACCAGAAAGCGGAACTGGACCTGCTGAGCACCATTGCGGTGTATGCCGCCCAGAATGGTGCCTTCAACTGAAGAGATGCTGATAAAATCCCATTGATTTCCGCAGCAGGAAGTCGGTGGGATTTTTGCGTCGGAAGAAAACTGCCGCGACCCGGCCAATGGAGCGGATCAATAAAAACATGCCTCGCAATATCCAAAAAATACAATAAAATGTTGAAAATAACTGAAATAGTTGCTATAATGACGATGCGGATAAAAAGAGAACATGATATAGCATAATAATCCGCTTCCTGCATTTGCGGGATTGCTCCAATGATTTAGCACAATGAGGGATTTTCCCCGCATTTGCGGGGGTAACAGAAGAAAAACAGAGTAAAAATCGCTGAAAAACGTGAAAGTCCTGTTTATAGGATGGCATGTCTGTTATTCTTTGCTTATCAGAAAATCACCGGCTGCCAATGGGAACGATGCTTTGGAGGTGGAACGATGAAACGACCGGAACGATCCTGCAAGGTGCGGCGTTTTGCAGGCAAAACAGACCCGGACAACAGCAGTTTGTGGCTGCCGCTCTGGATGCATCTGCGGGACACAGCAGGCATTATGCGGTTTCTGGTGCAGCAGTGGCTGCCGGAAAGTGTGCGGCGGAATCTGGACCTGGACGAGGAACTGCTGACCCAGACTGTCGTTTTTCTGGGGTGGGTCCACGATATCGGGAAAATCACGCGGGCCTTTGCCGGCCCGATCATGAGCCTGCTGCCGGAGGCAAAACAGCGGTTGGAGAAGGATACCGAGCTCCGCTGGAACGAGCAGGAAAAGAAATTTTCCCACCATGCGCTGGCCGGGGAGGCGATCCTGCGGGAGCTGGGCTGCCCGGAGGGACTGGCCTCGATCGTGGGGGCGCACCACGGCAAGCCGCAGGAGGCAAATAATGTTCTGGACCAGCTGGAAGACGGAGTGTATGAAACAAATTACTGGCCCAAGGAACAGAAAGCGTTCTGGCAGGGCTGCTGGCAGGAACTGTTCGATCACGCCCTGCAGGAAAGCGGATTTTCTGACGTGAAAGAGCTGCCGGAGCTGTCGGTCCCGACGGAACTCCTTCTGACCGGCCTGCTCATCATGGCGGACTGGATCGCCAGCAATCCCCGGTATTTCCCGCTGATCCCGGTAGAGGAACTGGGCGACGAGAGCCTTTATCCGGCCCGCGTGGAACGGGCATGGCAGAAATTTGCGCCGACCCTTCCCTGGGAAGTGCAGGAGGCCGCGGCGGACCCGGCGGAGTTCCGGGAGCGGTTCGGCTTTCTTCCGAACGAAGTGCAGCAGGCTATGCTGGAGGCTGTGAACAACGCACAGGAACCGGGCATTTTTATTCTGGAAGCCCAGATGGGCGTGGGCAAAACCGAGGCCGCACTGGCAGCGGCGGAGGTTCTGGCACAGCGCTGCGGGGAGGGCGGCATCTTCTTTGGCCTGCCGACCCAGGCCACCGCCAACGGCATTTTTGGGCGGCTGCTGGACTGGGCGCAGAAACAGTCGGATGGGCTGGAACATTCCATCCGGCTGGCGCACGGCATGGCGCAGCTGAATACAGACTATTTGAAATTGCAGCAGGAGCCGGTGCCGGTGGAGGATGACGCCGACGACCCGGAGGAACGGGTGATGGTGCACCAGTGGTTTCAGGGCAGCAAACAGGCGCTTCTGGCCAACTTTGTCATTGGCACGGTGGATCAGCTGCTGATGGCGGCCTTGCAGCAAAAACATGTGATGCTGCGGCATCTCGGCCTGGCGGGCAAGGTGGTGGTGATCGACGAGTGTCATGCTTACGACGCCTACATGAACTGTTATCTGGACCGGGCACTGAACTGGCTGGGAGAGTACCGGGTGCCGGTGATCCTGCTTTCGGCCACACTGCCCGCCAAGCGGCGCACCGAACTTGTGACCGCATATCTCAACCGGAAAACGCTGCCGGATGCACCCTGGAAAACCTGCCGCGGCTACCCGCTGCTGACCTGGACCGATGGAAAACAGGTGCAGCAAACCGGCATTCCGCTGCACACACCGCCGCGCCGGGTGATGATGGAATCCTTGACGGAGGAACATCTGCCGGAAATGCTGCAGAATGCCCTGCGGGAGGGTGGCTGTGCAGGCGTGATCGTCAACACGGTGCGGAAAGCGCAGGACCTTGCGGCCCGCCTGCGAGAAGAGCTGCCGGAATTTGAAGTGCTTGTGTTCCATGCACAGTTCCTGATGCCTGACCGCGCCGAAAAGGAACAACGCCTGATGGAGCGCATCGGCAAGCGCTCGACCCCGGCGCAGCGCGACCGGCTGATCGTGGTGGGTACGCAGGTGCTCGAGCAGTCACTGGATATCGATTTCGATTATATGATTACGGAACTGTGCCCGATGGACCTGCTGCTGCAGCGCATCGGACGGCTGCACCGGCATCCGGGCCGGGCGCGTCCGCAGCCGGTGCAGGAAGCCCGCTGTGCAGTGCTGGACACCGGGACCGAGGAATTTGACGAGGGCAGTGCAGCCATCTATGGCGAATGGCTGCTCGGACGTACCCGGAAGCTCCTGCCGCAGGAAGTGCAGCTGCCTGCGGATATCGCCCGGCTGGTACAGGACACCTACGGCTGGGAGCCGGACTGCCTGCCCGCAGACCCGCAGAGCACAGCGGCACGTGGAACATATGAGCTGGAACAGGCCAAGAAGCAGCGCAGCGCCAAGGCCTTTGCCATTTCGTCGCCGAGAGCATGCGGTGATGCGCTGGACGACTGGATGAATGAGGTCGGGGCGACCAGCGACGCCGGTGCCCGTGCCGCTGTGCGCGACGGCGACCCGTCCATTGAGGTGCTGGTCATGATGCAGGACGGCGCAGGCAATGTCCGCTTCCTGCCCGGAGAGGGAGAAGCGGCCGGGCCCTGTGTAGCGGTGGACCAGCCCCCGCAGCCGGAAGAAGCCTTGCGGATTGCGCGGCAGAGACTGCGTCTGCCGGGGTACTTCAGCAAGCGATGGAGCGTGCAGCAAACCATTGACGCGCTGGAAGCCGAGACCCGGAAGCATTTTGCGGCATGGCGGCTCTCCCCGCTGCTGCGCGGGGAACTGGTCCTGCTGCTGGACGAGCGCCGCACGGCACACCTTGCCGGGCAGGTGCTGCACTACGACCGTGAGAACGGCCTGACCTATCAGAAGGAGGATGAGGATGGAGACAATGGAGTTTAACCTGCTGCGGGAACCGTGGGTCCGGGTGCGGACACAGGACTGCACTGTGCAGGAAGTCTCGCTGACCGACGCCCTGCTCCATGCACACGCGTATGTGGACCTTGCGGGCGAGATGCCCACACAGGACGCCGCCATGCTGCGGCTGCAGCTGGCGGTGCTGCACACCGTGTTCTCCCGCGTGGATGGGAACGGTGTACCGGCACCGTTTGAAGAACCCCGGGATGCTCTGCAGCGCTGGGGCGAATTGTGGCAGTTGGGGCACTTCCCGGAACAGCCGATCCGGGATTACCTGGACAAATGGCAGGACCGTTTCTGGCTGTTCCACCCGGAGCGCCCCTTCTGGCAGGTGCCGGAAGCGAAAATCGGTACGGAATACACGGCCTCCAAACTGAACGGTGAGCTTTCGGAGAGCAGCAACAAGCTGCGTCTGTTCTCGGCCTGTACGGGTGCAGGAAAAAACGGTCTGAGCTATGCGCAGGCGGCACGCTGGCTGCTGAGCGTGAATGGCTACGATGATACTTCGGCCAAACCCAAAGGCAAGGGACTGCCTTCGGTGGGAGCCGGTTGGCTGGGCAAGCTGGGGTATCTTCAGGCGCAGGGCAAAAATCTGTTTGAGACCCTGATGCTGAACCTGACCTTTTTACAGGACGGCAGAGAGCTGTGGGAAGAGGACCGTCCGTGCTGGGAGCTGGATGTGCCCCGCAGCGCAGAACGAACAGAAATCGCATTGCCGGACAACCCGGCCCAGCTGCTGACACTGCAGTCCCGGCGGCTGCTGCTCTGCCGGAAAGGACAGACGGTGACGGGCTTCACCCTGCTGGGCGGCGATTTCTTCCCGCGGGAGAATGCCTTTGCGGAGCAGATGACCGTCTGGCGCGACCCGGACCCCAAAAAGAGCAAAAAGACCGGAACCCCCACTTTTGTGCCCAGTCGGCATGACCCGTCCCGGCAGTTCTGGCGGGAGTTCCCGGCGGTGTTCTGTGATGCGGGCGAATCGGTGCGCAAGCCCGGCATCGTCCGCTGGATCGAAGCACTTCAGAGTAGCACCCCCCGACAACTGGATCGCCGCAGAATGATCTGCTTCCGGATCAGCGGCATGAAGTACGGGGACAAGGATTTCTTCGTGAACGATGCATTCAGCGACAGCCTGACCTTTCAGGCAGAACTGCTGGAGGGTTTGGCAAAAAACTGGCGAAAACGGATCACGACCGAAATCGGCAGCTGTGAGCAGGCTGCACGGATCGTGGGTCGTCTGGCACAGAACCTGGCCCTTGCGGCAGGGGACAAGAACGACACCGGTGCCGAAGCCGCCCGCGCGCAGTTCTATTTTGCGGTCGATCAGCCGTTCCGGCGGTGGCTGCAAGGCATTGACCCAGAGACGGATGAACCGGTCGAGAAGGCGGCCGAGTGGCAGGTGCAGGCATACCGGCTTGCGGCAGAATTGGGCAAGCAGATGGTGGAGCAGGCGGGGATTGCTGCATTCATCGGGCATCGCGTTCCGGATAAAAAGAATCCGGAAAAGAGTTATCTGTATACAGCGCCCGAGGCCTACAACAGCTTTCTGCATGAGTTGCGGAAGCTGTACCCGAAACAGGATGAAGGAGGGACAGAATGAAAACCAATGAGGTGAAAGCCTGCGTGACCCGGCAGCTGCGTCGGCTGCAAGTTCTGCCGGAGCCGCAGAGACGGGCCGAGCTTGCCGAGCTGCGCCGGGGCGTGGGGCGTCAGCCCGGAGACCTGCCTGCGTTGTGGGGCGCTCTGCTGGCCGACATGCCGGAGCAGCTGCAGGGCAGCAATGGCCCGTCAAAGGCGGAATGGGCCGTCTATACGGCGTTGACCCTGTTTGCCCTGCATCAGCAGGGGGAAGCCGGTGTTTCCATGAACCAGCCGGGCAGAACACTGGGCGGTGCAGTGCGGCAGCTGGCCGAAAAAACGGCTGCCGGGCAGGACTGGACCGAGAGCAGCGTGCTCCGGCGGTTCAATGCGCTGGCAACGGCGGATTCCATGCCGGAAGTCTCGCACCACCTGCGCGGGATGATCCAGCTGCTGCGGCGGGAAGGAATCCCGCTGGATTATCCGCAGCTGGCCGAGGATCTGTATCAATACCAGTTTGTGGACGGTGCGCCGAATGTCCGTTTGCGGTGGGGCCGGGACCTTTATGCGAGCCCCACGGAGAAAACCAAAGAGAACGAAAAGGAGAATTGAGATGGATACCAAACGCCTGTATGTTGATTTTCATGTTCTGCAGACCGTGCCGCCCAGCTGCGTCAACCGCGACGACACCGGCAGCCCCAAGACCACTGTCTATGGCGGGTCCGTCCGTGCCCGGGTGTCCTCGCAGGCGTGGAAGCACGCCATGCGCGTGATGTTCACCGAGGAGATGAGCGATGCAGTTGAGACCGGTTACCGCACCAAGAAGGGCACGGATCTGGTGGCAAAGCAGATCAAAGCCCTTGCTCCGGATGCGGATGCCTTCAAGCTGACACAGGAAATCTTTAAGATGCTGAAGATCAAGGCTGACGATGATGGCACCAAAGCATTGTTCTTCCTGAGCGATGCACAGGCAAAGGCGCTGGCAAAGCTGGCGGTGGAAGGCTGCAAGGACAAGAATCGGTATAAGGAGGCTTTGAAAGAGGCTCCCTCTGTGGACATGGCGCTGTTTGGCCGCATGGTGGCAGATGACCCGTCGCTGAACTACGACGCGGCCGCACAGGTGGCCCACAGCATCTCCACCCACACCGTGCAGAACGAGTTCGACTATTTCACCGCCGTGGACGACTGTGCTCCGGAGGACAACGCCGGTGCCGGGCATCTGGGCACGGTGGAATACAATTCCGCCACCCTGTACCGCTATGCGACGGTCAATGTTCTGGAGCTGGTGCGCACGCTGGGCGCAGAGCAGGCGGCACAGACGGTCCGGGCGTTCGGTGAGGCGTTCATCCGCTCCATGCCCACCGGCAAGCAGAACAGCTTTGCCAACCGCACTCTGCCGGATGCCGTTTACGTCACTCTGCGGCAGGACCAGCCGGTGAACCTCTGCGGTGCCTTTGAAAAGCCGGTGCGCAAGAGCGAAGAAGGCTATGCAGAACCGTCCAAGATGGCGCTGAAACAGTATGCAAAGGAACTCTACAATACCTTTGCAGAGGTGCCGGAGCAGAGCTTTACGGTGGGTACCGGGCTGGAAGAACTGGCACAGCCCATGCCGCTGAACACCATGCTGGCGGTACTGGAAAAGGCCGTAGAGGAGAAGCTGTCCGGGAATGAGGTGTGACCATGGCGACCTTATTGCTTCGGCTGGCTGCACCCCTGCAGTCCTGGGGTTCGGACTCCAAGTTTGAGACCCGCAAGACCGACCGGGAACCCACCAAAAGCGGCGTGGTCGGCCTGTTGGCGGCGGCGCTGGGGCTGCGCCGGGACGACACGGAGGGCCTTGCCCGGCTGAACGGCCTGCGCTTTGCCGTGCGGGCGGATCAGGAGGGCAGCCTGCTGGTGGATTTTCACACCGCCAAAAGCCGGGACACCTCCTATGTGACCTACCGCCACTATCTGCAGGACGCCGTTTTTCTGGCAGGGCTGGAAAGCGAGGACGAAGCTCTGCTGCGGGAGCTGGAAGCGGCTCTGCGGCACCCGGTCTACCCGCTGTATCTGGGGCGGCGCTCCTGCCCGCCCACCCTGCCGCTCTGTCTGGGCATCCGGCAGGGGAGCCTGCTGGACGTCCTCCGGACGGAACCCATGCAGGGACGAAAACCGGAAACAGGGAAGCTGCGCATCGTGGCCGACGCCGACCCGGCAGACCCTGCGGCAGTGCCCCGGCAGGATCTGCCGGTGTCCTTCAGCCCGGTGCACCGGCAGTACGGGTTCCGACCGGTGCGGGAATGGCGGCTGGACCGGCCGGAAATGCCGGAACCGACGGAGCACGACCCCATGGCGGAATTGCAGAATTGAGGTGAGATGCAATGTATTTGTCCCGCGCAGAACTTGACCCCACCCGCCGCAGTACCATGATCGCGCTGACTTCTCCACAGAAGTTCCACGGCGCGGTGGAAAACTCGTTCTCCGGCGAACGCCGCCGCAGGCTGTGGCGGCTGGACAGCCTGAACGGAAAACTGTATCTGCTGCTGCTCAGCGAGGAGCTCCCCGACCTGACCGGACTGTGTACACAGTTCGGGACGGGAGCCGCGCCGGAAACGCGCCGCTACGAGCCACTGCTGGAACGGGTGACCCCGGGCAGCTGCTGGCAGTTCCGTCTGACGGCAAACCCGACCCGCACCCGGAAAGACCCGGCGGACCCGCTGGCGCGGGGTGCCCTGAAACCCTGCTATCTGGAAGCGGAGCAGGAACAGTGGCTGCTGGAGCAGGCCGGGAAGCACGGCTTTGCCCTGACGGAGGGCGCTTTTCAGGTGACCCGGAAACAGACCTGTCACTTCCGGAAGAACGGAAAGCGGCCGGTCACATTGCTGGCGGTGACCTATGAGGGCATCCTGCAGGTGACCGACCCGGAAGCGTTCCGGGAGATGCTGTGTCAGGGCATTGGCCGCGGCAAAGCCTACGGCCTTGGCCTGATGACCATCCTGCACGGAGGAAGCAGCCATGGATGATGTGCCGGGCATGATCCGCCCTGATCTGCAGGCGCTGCCGCAGGTCCGGGACCGGATGACCTTTCTGTACCTGGAACACTGCACGCTGGGCCGTCAGGACGGTGCCATCACGGTGACGGATGAAAAGGGTATCGTTCAGATCCCGGCGGCGGGCATTTCGGTGCTGCTGCTCGGCCCCGGCACCCGTGTGACCCACCGCGCCATGGAGCTGATGGGAGACACCGGCGTGGGTGCGGTCTGGGTCGGGGAGCACGGCGTGCGCTATTATGCCCACGGCCGCCCGCTGACCACCCATTCCCGGATGCTCATCCGTCAGGCGGAACTGGTCAGCAACCACCGGAAGCATCTGGATGTGGTGCGCAAAATGTATCAGCTGCGTTTTCCGGAGGAGGACGTCTCCCATCTGACGATGCAGCAGCTGCGCGGCCGGGAGGGCAGCCGTGTGCGGAACGTCTACCGCAAGGCGTCCAAAGAAACTGGCGTGCCGTGGAGCGGGCGGCTGTACCGCCCGGAGGATTTTGCATCCGGGGATCCAGTCAATCAGGCGTTGTCTGCTGCGCATGCCTGCCTGTACGGGCTGGCCCATGCGGTCATTGTGGCGCTGGGGTGTGCGCCGGGGCTGGGATTCGTGCACGTCGGGCATGAGTGCTCTTTCGTGTACGACATTGCCGACCTATACAAGGCGGAGGTAACCATCCCGATCGCATTTGAGGTGGCGGCGCAGGCCCCGGAGGACCTGCCTGCCGTCGTGCGCCGCCGTGTCCGGGATGCTATGGTGGAGCATCATATTCTGGAACGGATGGTCCACGACATCCGCTGGCTGCTGCTGACCGAAGAGGAACAGACGGAAGAGCCGGATGTGGTTTACCTCTGGGATAACAAGGTCGGTGCGGTGTCAAACGGCATCAATTACTTTGACCGGGAAGCGGGTGAGGAGCCATCGTAGTTCTGACCATGACCAACTGCCCGCCCCGCCTGCGCGGCGACCTGTCCAAGTGGCTGTGTGAGATCAACACCGGCGTTTATGTGGGCAATGTGAGCAGCCGCGTCCGGGATGCAGTGTGGGACCGTGTCTGCCAGAACCTGAAAAACGGGCAGGCGACACTGGTCTACACGGCGGCAGGGGAGCAGCGGATGGAGTTCCGCACCCACAACACCAGCTGGGAAGCTGTGGATTTTGACGGCATCAAGCTGATGCGCCGCCCGCTGCCCCAGACGCAGACCGAGGCGATGGACCTGAAACCGGGGTTCAGCAAGGCGGCAAAGTACCAGATGGCACAAAAAATGGCACAGCGGACTGCCCGAAAGCCCGGAAAAAACGATTACACGGTAATCGACCTGGAAACGACCGGCCTGCACGCGGCGACGGACTCGATCGTGGAGTATGGGGCCGTCCGGGTGCGGGACGGGCAGCCGACGGAAGAATTTTCGGCCCTGGTGCACCTGCAAACTCCGCTGCCTGCGGAGATCACGCAATTGACGGGAATCACACAGTCGGAACTGGAAGGCGGGATGGACGCGGCCGCTGCGCTGGAAGCATTTCTGGAATTTGTAGGCAAAGATGCTCTGGTGGGGTACAACCTGCAATTTGATCTGGAATTCCTGCGCGCGGCCTGTACGCGAAACCAGAAGCCGATACTGACCAACCGGAAGATCGACCTTTTGCCGCTTGCGCGGCGGAAGGTGATAGGCGTTGCCAACTTTAAGCTGCTCACACTGGTACGGCATTTTGGGCTGGCAGACAGGGTGGAGCACAGGGCCCTGCCCGACTGCCGCCTGACACAGAGGCTCTATGCAAAACTGAATGAAACAGGCACAGGATGCAACTGAAATGGCCGATGCTATGGGATCTTTTTAGTCTTTTCCCCGCACACGCGGGGGTGATCCTGGAATTAGCTTTCCTGCATCAAACGTGGTCAGCTTTTCCCCGCACACGCGGGGGTGATCCCACGTTGGGAGCTATCCAACAGGGCATTTATAACTTTTCCCCGCACACGCGGGGGTGATCCTGCCTCCGAAAAATTGCGGCTCGTCTTGCACAACTTTTCCCCGCACACGCGGGGGTGATCCCTTCACGGCAGAAGCCTCCGAAACACTGGAAACCTTTTCCCCGCACACGCGGGGGTGATCCCAGACAAGGTGGCAAAACCTAGCTATGAAGCAGCTTTTCCCCGCACACGCGGGGGTGATCCCATCTTTTCCTCCTTTAGATAGTTACCACGGTTCTTTTCCCCGCACACGCGGGGGTGATCCCATGGCTGGCACAGGCTTTCAGGGCTTGCTTAACTTTTCCCCGCACACGCGGGGGTGATCCCAAAGTTGACTTCTGCGGTGGCAAGTCTGACAGCTTTTCCCCGCACACGCGGGGGTGATCCCGTGCTAAAATGGAGTTGTCGAGAAACCAAATCCTTTTCCCCGCACACGCGGGGGTGATCCCAGCTGCACCGGCTGGTGCGCTCCGCTTTGGCACTTTTCCCCGCACACGCGGGGGTGATCCTGAAAAGCGGGCGGGAGACCCGCCAGAGGGCGGCTTTTCCCCGCACACGCGGGGGTGATCCTCTGAGATACAGGACGCCGTAGACATCCCCGAGCTTTTCCCCGCACACGCGGGGGTGATCCTGTGCCCGGGTCAGACCTTGGGCACACCCTAGACTTTTCCCCGCACACGCGGGGGTGATCCCAACTGCGAGTTGTCAATTTTGGGATTGTCAAACTTTTCCCCGCACACGCGGGGGTGATCCTGGTGACCCGATGCTTCCGGGGCTGCTGCCGCTCTTTTCCCCGCACACGCGGGGGTGATCCCATAAGGGGGACAAGAAAAATGGATAACACAACCTTTTCCCCGCACACGCGGGGGTGATCCCAAGCTGGGGAGTAATCCAGCAATGGCAGCTTACTTTTCCCCGCACACGCGGGGGTGATCCCCGCCGCCCGCCTTCCGGGCTTGCGGTCGTTACCTTTTCCCCGCACACGCGGGGGTGATCCCCGAGCGCGGGCTGTGACCGGGGCAAGGCCCGCCTTTTCCCCGCACACGCGGGGGTGATCCTCATAGTGACCCAGCAATTACGCTGCTGTATGCCTTTTCCCCGCACACGCGGGGGTGATCCCGGCTGCAATCCGGGGAGCTGCATCTGCATCAGCTTTTCCCCGCACACGCGGGGGTGATCCCCTGTCAAGACCCCTACTGGACCATGGACGAACCTTTTCCCCGCACACGCGGGGGTGATCCCGTGCCGGTTCCGGTCGCAGACGTTGCCACACGCTTTTCCCCGCACACGCGGGGGTGATCCCGGACAACAGCCAACCGACCAACAGGAGCACCACTTTTCCCCGCACACGCGGGGGTGATCCCCCGCACTGCGTCCAGACTGCCTGCCGTGTCCTCTTTTCCCCGCACACGCGGGGGTGATCCCGATGCAAGCGCCAAAAACAGCAAGGGAGTAATCTTTTCCCCGCACACGCGGGGGTGATCCCTCTGGCCTTGAGGGTCAGGGTTGCAGCATCCACTTTTCCCCGCACACGCGGGGGTGATCCATGAACGCAAAGCTGTGGGGACAAGCTATGCAGCTTTTCCCCGCACACGCGGGGGTGATCCTTGCCAGCCAGACACGCAGCCGACCGGGCCGACCTTTTCCCCGCACACGCGGGGGTGATCCCACCCCTCTCACACCCTCGCTCCGCATCGGGGTCTTTTCCCCGCACACGCGGGGGTGATCCTTTGGGACAACGGAAATGTACAAATTGCACAAGCTTTTCCCCGCACACGCGGGGGTGATCCCGACTTCGTGAAGCTGTTTTCGCTGAAAGGCGTCTTTTCCCCGCACACGCGGGGGTGATCCTCATGTGATAGTGTGGTCTTGCTGTCTGTTCTCCTTTTCCCCGCACACGCGGGGGTGATCCCAAAACCACAAGACGGATGCCGCTGTATAGCGTCTTTTCCCCGCACACGCGGGGGTAATCCCGACCACGCGGGCCAGTTCTTCACACCGTATCACTTTTCCCCGCATACGCGGGGGTGATCCCTTGTGCTTGCGCCACGGGCGCACGCGCCCGCTCTTTTCCCCGCATACGCGGGGGTGATCCTGTTACCATAAGCCACCGCCACGCGGTGCCGGTCTTTTCCCCGCATACGCGGGGGTGATCCTGCAGGGCATGACCGCCACCGATGACGGCGCGGCTTTTCCCCGCATACGCGGGGGTGATCCCATTGGGCTAGTCACATTAGTCAGTCCGGTGCCCTTTTCCCCGCATACGCGGGGGTGATCCCCGGTGCGCCACGCCCCGGCCCACGCTGCGGGCCTTTTCCCCGCATACGCGGGGGTGATCCCATCGGCGAGCTGGAACCGCTTATTCCGTTTGACTTTTCCCCGCATACGCGGGGGTGATCCCATGCAGTCCTCGCCGATCACGCCGCGCAGCAGCTTTTCCCCGCATACGCGGGGGTGATCCCAGGGGGCCGACATCCATCTGCATCAGGCTGGACTTTTCCCCGCATACGCGGGGGTGATCCTTACTTTACGATGCTCTGGACAGCATACCGGGACTTTTCCCCGCATACGCGGGGGTGACCTCAAGGGCAAGCGGCGCATGGTGTCCCTGCCGGGGAGACTGGCGACGGACCAGAAAGCCGCCGCGGATGAAAAAATCAGGTTGTACAAATTCGACGGAAAAAGTTTATGCAAGACTCCATATTGCAATATATGAAATTTTGTATTATCATAAATCTGTAAGCGATCTGTCTCTTGTGAGGAGGGGCGGAACGCCCAAAATACGCTTCTTTCCTGTGGAATTTCCCACGGTCCACCTGATGCGGATTGAAAGATAGGTCGAGAAGGGAAGAGCAACCATGATGAACACAAGTCTGCTCCAGAAGTCTGGTCTGGCAACGCTGCAGGTCGCGCAGATCTTGGCAGGGCTGGAACCGGGAGACCGGATCCCCACGGTGACGGAACTGAGCGAACAATGCGAGATGGCACGGGGAAATATCCAGATCGCGCTGAACAACCTGAAACAGAATCATGTGATCCGTCTGGAATCCCATGGGCAGAACGGCACCATTGCAACAGAGATCGACTATGTGGCAATGGCGCAGTATTGCAGCAATACGGGTCTGACCTGCGTGATGCCTATGCCGTATGGCCTGCGCTATGAAGGCCTGGCCAGCGGACTGTATGAGGAACTGAACCAGAAAGGGGTCACGGGTGCGATCGCATTTATGCGCGGTTCCGGCTACCGGCTGAACTGTGTGGAAGAAGGGCGCTTTCATCTGTGCGTCATGAGCCAGCTTGCATTTGAACACTATGCGCAGGAGGGCAAGGACATCCAGCTGATCGCGGCCTTTGGCCCGCAGAGCTATGTGGAACAACATCGGGTCTTTGTCCGCCCGGACTTCAAGGGCGACTGGCAGAACTGCAAGGTGGGCGTGGATGCCTCCTCGGTGGACCAGGAGATGCTGACCCGGTTCTGTTTTGCCGATAAGCCGGTGCAATATGTGCCCATCATCTATAGTCAACTGGTGCCGTTTCTGCACAGCGGCGTCATTGATGCCGGCGTCTGGAGCGCCGATATGCTGCCGGAGGGGCTGAGCTATTATCCGATGCCCCGGCTGGATGAGCAGGAAAAAGATACCGTGGCCGTGCTTGCCTGCCGGAAAAGTGATAACATCACCGCGCAGCTGGTGCGCAAGATCCTGTCGGTGGAGCGTGTGGACCACATCCAGCAGCAGGTGATGCGCAAGCAGATCATTCCGCGCTACTAAGCAAAGGTGCTGTCAAACAGAAGTCACATCTGCATGGAGGATATGCGGATGTTTCTTTCGGGATGAAAATACAAAATATTGTATAAAACATTTTCTCCCGAAAACCGATACAGGATGTCTGATTTTTTTGCAGAAAGAAAAGGAGATCTCGCATGAAAAAGATCACTCGGCGCAACTTCCTGATCGCATCCGGCAAAACCGTTGGCACACTGGCAGCTGCCTCTGCCTTTATGGGGTGTGCCAGCCCGGAGCAGGCGGAGAACTGCTTCCCCCGGTCTGCAATGCCCGTCCGGACCGATGACCGCCTGACGGCCATCGACGACATTGTGGAAAACTACATGGGACAGGGATATTTCCCCGGCGCAACGATCGTGGTGGCACGCGGCGGCAAGATCGTGTATGAAAAGGCATACGGCTACGCAATGCTCAACGACATGGGCGTGCGGTTGGACGATCCCCGCCCCATGCAGATGGATACCATGTTCGACATGGCATCCTGCACCAAGATCATGGCCACGACACAGTCCATCATGAAACTGTACAGCGAGGGCAAGATCGACCTGAATGCCACGGTAGCAAGCTACATTCCGGAGTTTGCCAAGAACGGGAAGGAAAACGTCACCGTGCATCAGCTGCTGACCCACACCTCCGGTCTGCCGCAGTGGAAGGCGATGTTCCTCTACATCGAGAAGGACAAGGCCAAGGTGCTGGATTACATCTGCAACTGTGAGCTGATGTTCGCCCCCGGCGAGGAAAAGTACAGCGACCTGGGCTTCCAGATGCTGGGCTTCCTGGTGGAGCGGATCACCGGGCGCTCGATGGACGAATACGTCAAGAACGAGATCTACAAGCCTCTGGGGCTGAAGCGCACCACCTATCTGCCGCTGGCCAACGGCTTTACCACCGAGGATGTGGCGGCCACCTCCTTCGGCAACCCGTATGAGTATGCCATGGTGGACGAGATCGACTACCCGGGCTTTGGCTACGACTGCACCGCCGATCTGGACGCGTTCCGCACCTTCACCGGCTGGCGCAACTACACCCTGCAGGGCGAGTGCAACGACGGCAATGCATGGATGGCAAACGGCGGCGTGGCCGGTCACGCGGGCCTGTACTCCGACGCGGAAGATCTGGCCGTGCTGTGCCAGGCCATGCTGAACGGCGGCATCTACAAGGGCGTCCGCCTTTACAAGAAGGAAGTCATCGACGAGTTCACCAGCGAGCAGAACGGCAAGCCGTCCCGCGGGCTGGGCTTTGAGCGGGGCTCCTCGTTCATGGGCCGCGGCGACCGCCACTACGACGCCTTTGGCCACGCAGGCTTTACCGGCACCCATGTGGTCATGAACAAGACCAACAAGACCGCAGTGGTGTTCCTGACCAACAAGCAGAACGTTGGCTTCAAGCCTAACTCCATGTCCTACTACAGTCCCTACAGCTGCTGCGGCGAGATCTGTGAGCTGGTCTGGAACATTTTTGGGACCGAAGCACCGGCTGAGACGCTGGCCGACAAGATCGGCGCCTGGCTGTAAGCAAAACAAAAAATCATTGGGAGATGTCAGAGATGGATTTTGAACCGAGATTAACGATCCTGCACCAGGCAGGGATGCTGTCCGAGGAGGATTACCGGAAGGTACAGGACGTGATCCGCTTTTTTCAGGAGAAATACGGTCTGACATTGACCGAAGAAAACGCCTCCGCCATGATCACACACCTGTGCGCTGCGCTGGGGCGCATCCACCGCGGAGAGCCGGTGGAGCCGCTGGACGAAGAGGTCTACGAAGAGACCAGCCAGGAGCCCACCTTCCCCAAGGCACTGGAAGCAACGCAGGCGCTGGTGCGGGAGATCCTGCCGGACCTGCCGGAGGACGAACAGAAGTTCCTGACCATGCACATCGGGGTCGTGCTGGCACAATCGTGACAGCATTTGCATAAAACCCACATCAGAAAGGAGGGCTAGCTTATGAAAATCGTAGTAGGCGGCCAGATCGACAAGCAGAAGGTTTATGACACCATCAAGGGTGTTGTAGGCGACCGTGCCTCGGTGGAGATCAAGGATGACATTGCGGCGGCAATGGCGGTCAAGACCGGGCAGGCAGATTACTACTTCGGCGCCTGCAAGACGGGCGGCGGCGGTGCGCTGGCAATGGCCATTGCCCTGCTGGGCATGAACCAGTGCGCAACGGTGTCCATGCCGGGCAAAATGCTGAGCGAGGACGAGATCCTGGCACAGGTCAAGGCCGGCAAGAAGGCATACGGCTTTACGGATCAGCACATCGAAAAGGTCGTGCCGATCATTCTCAAGGGTCTGGGCTTCTGATCCGGATCGTCAAATAAGGAGGATTACATATGGAAACCATTCTGCGCTACGTTATCATCGCGGCAGTTGGTGCGTTGGCATCGATCCTGGCAAACCAGAGCATCGCCGTGTTCAACGACGGCCTGCGCCCGGTCCTGCCGGAGTATCTGGAAAAGCGCATGGACCGCAAGGCTCTGGCAGCCACCAGCTTTGCCATCGGCTTTGGTCTGGTCATCGGCTACGGCCTGCCCACGTCCATTGCCGCAAGCATCATCCTGATCCACTGCATCCTGCTCACCACCGACATCATCGGCACCTGGTGCCCGGACACCAAAAAGGGCATGATCGCTTCCGGCGTCATCGGCGCTGTGTACGGCGTGGCCCTGCTGTTCGGCCTGCAGGTGATCATCGACCTGTTCAACCTGCTGCCGGTCAACTTCCTGGGCAGCCTGGGCCAGGTCTCTGCCGGTATCACGCTGGCCTTCGCCATCTTCCCGGCTGTGACGGTCGCCCTGCAGTTCGGCGCTGCCAAGGGCATCATCACCGCCGTTGTGACCCTGCTGGTCCGTCAGATCGTTGAGACCTACGGCAAGATCGCACTGGACGCTGAACACACGATCAGCCTGAACAAGGACGGTATGGCCCTGCTGGCCGGTATGATCATCATGCTGGTGTTCGCTGCCATGGATAAGGAAGGCAACGACCAGAACTCCAACGAAATGCTGACCCAGATCTTTGCCGACAAGGTCGCACGCATCCGCAAGTATATGCCGGTTCTGGCCCTCATGGGCGGCCTGATCGCAGCAGGCACCAGCATGAGCATCATGGCCGGTGACCCCATCAGCCTGGGCCTGCTGGCCGAGGGTGACCGCGTCAACGCAGGTCTGACCGCTCTGGCCCGTGCCATCGGCTTTATCCCGCTGGTTGCCACCACCGCCATCACCACCGGCGTCTACGCTCCGGCCGGCATGACCTTTGTCTTTGTGATCGGTCTGCTGATCCCCAACCCCTTTATCGCCCTGATCGCCGGTGCAGCCTGCATCTGCGTGGAGATCCTGCTGCTGAACGTCATCGCAAAGGGTCTGGACAAGTTCCCCGGCATCAAGCGCTGCGGCGACAACATCCGTACCGCTATGAGCTACGTCATCGACATCGCCCTGCTGATCGGCGGCATCCTGGCTGCTCAGGCAATCATGCCCACGACGGGTCTGTTCATCATCGTGGCATTCTGGTGCATTAACAAGTGCAGCAAGAAGCCTCTGGTCTCCATGGCGGTCGGTCCTCTGGGCGCGATCCTGGTCGGCCTGATCGCAAACGTGCTGTTCCTGCTGTCTCTGTACACCCCTGCCGCCTGATCCCCGGATAAAATGAGCGCCTCCCGGCCTGCGTCGGGAGGCGGCTCTGGTTAAGAAACAATACAGGAGGCGAATCCTTTTGAAACTGCCTGAAAAGATTCTGTATGCGCACGAGCATACGACGATCGACCTGTCCGGCCCGAAGAAGAACATCGACTGCAGGCTGGATGATTTTGACGCGACCGCGGCGGAATACCGGCGGCTGGCGGAACACGGTGTGGTCGGCATCATCGACCAGACCAACCGCGGGATGGGCCGGAACGTGGCCTATGTGCAGAAAATGGCTGCACAGGCGGGGGTGGAGATCACCCACGCGACGGGCTACTACAAGGAGCCTTTTCTCCCGCCGGAGTGCTATACGCTGACCGAACAGCAGCTGTGTGACATCATGGTGAAGGAACTGACCGAGGGTATTGAAGGCACCGGTGTCCGGGCGACCGTCATCGGCGAGATCGGCACCTCGAAGGACATCACCGAGACGGAGGCCAAGGTGTTCCGTGCGGCATCCCGCGCCCATGCAGAAACGGGGGCACCCATCTGCACCCACACAACGCTGGGCACGCGCGGCCTGGAGCAGCTGGAGATCTTCAAGAGCTTTGGCGTTGACCTGAGCCGGGTGGTGCTGAGCCACATCGACCTGTCGGCCGATCTGGATTACATGAAGCGCCTGCTGGATCAGGGGGTCAACATTGCGTTCGACACCATCGGCAAGTGCAACTACCAGCCCGATGTCTCCCGTGCAGACTGGCTCAGCCGCCTTTGTGCGGAAGGGTACGACACGCAGATCGTCATGAGCATGGACATCACCCGCCGCAGCAACTTTGCAGACCGGGGCGGTGTGGGCTACAGCTACCTGCTGGACACCTTTGCTCCGCTGGCAAGCGAGGCAGGCGTGCCGGACCGCGCATGGGAGAACCTGCTGTACCGCAATGCACTGCGCATCTACAAAGGACAGAAATAACAAGGATTCGAGGAATTGACAATGAAAACCTATCCCCTGCATTCTATCTCGCTGGAACAGGCAAAACAGCTCCAGTTCAAGGTCATTGACGCAGTGACCCGCAATTTTCAGGGAGAGGAAGTCCTCTCGCTGGGCGACCTCGGCGTGGTGAAAGGGCTGAACAAGCCCCGCTGCACGGTAAAGGTGGAAAAGGTCTTTGCCGACACCTTTGATGCCCCGGCGGCGCTGCTTGTGCGCGGCTCCGGCACGGGCGCGATCCGCTGGGCTCTGACCGCCTGCCTGAAACCGGGGGATGCCATTCTGGTGCACACCTCGCCCATCTATACGACGACGCAGGTGACCATCGACGCCATGGGGCTGAAACCCATCCGCGCGGACTTCAACGATCTGGAACAGCTCAAGGCCGTCTGTGCGCAGCACAAGGACGAGATCCGCGGCGCCCTGGTGCAGCTGACCCGGCAGAAGCCGGAGGACCGCTACGACTACAAGGCCGTGATCGCAGCCATCAAGGCTGCGCTGCCGGGCATCCCGGTGGTGACCGATGACAACTACGCCGCCCTGAAAGTGGACGCCATCGGCTGCCAGGCGGGGGCCGACCTGTCCACCTTCTCCTGCTTCAAGATCCTTGGTCCGGAGGGCGTCGGTGCAGTGATCGGCAGCAAGGAGCTGATCGACCGCATCTACAAGATGCAGTATTCCGGCGGCAGTCAGGTGCAGGGACACGAAGCCATGGAGGCCCTGCGCGGCCTGATCTATGCGCCGGTGGCGCTCGCCATCCAGAGCGAGGTCAACGAGGAGCTGGTCCGCCGCCTGAACGCCGGCGAGGTCCCCCATGTGCGGCAGGCGTTCCTGGCAAACGCGCAGAGCAAGGTGCTGCTGGTGGAGTTTGATCAGGAGATCGCCGAAAAAATTCTGGACGCTGCCCCGAAGTTCGGCGCAGCGCCGCATCCGGTGGGCAGCGAGAGCAAATACGAGTTTGCCCCCATGATCTACCGTGTCAGTGGAACGTTCCGTGCGCAGGACCCGACCATTGAACACCGGATGATCCGCATCAACCCCATGCGCAGCGGCCCGGACACCATCATCCGCATCCTGCGCAGCTGCATGGAGCAGGTCGAGGAAAACTGAACCGCTGAAAAAACGAGAGGAAAAGGAGAGATGCCCTGTGTTTTTAAAGACCGTAATGGAGCGCAACCAGCCGTTGGTGCGTCTGGGCATTGAATGGCAGCAGAATGGCGTGATCCTGCCGGACACCTATCTGCTGGATTACGACACGATCCTGGAAAATGCCCGCAGCATCAAACAGGCAGGCGACGCAAACGGCGTGCAGAACTTTTTCATGCTCAAGCAGATCGGACGCAACCCCCTGATCGCCCGTGCGCTGACCGACATGGGATATGTGGGCGCTGTGTGCGTGGACTTCCGCGAGGCGCTGACGATGGTGGAAAATCAGATCCCCCTCGGCAACGTAGGGCATCTGGTCCAGATCCCCCGGGCGGCCCTGAAAAAGATCCTCCGCGCAAAGCCGGTGATCGTAACGGTGTACACGCTGGAAAAAGCCCGCGAGATCAGCGCAGTCTGCACCGAGCTGGGCCTGCACCAGAAGCTGATGCTCCGTGTTCTGGGAGAAGGCGACATGCTGTATTCCGGGCAGTACGGCGGCTTTGAATTGCAGGAACTGGACAGCGCAGTGCGTGCGATCGAGGCGATGCCGAACGTGGAGGTGGGCGGCGTGTGCAGCTTCCCTTGCTTTTTGTACGACGAAGCGGCACAGGACATCCTGCCCATGCCCAACCTCCGGACCGTGCAGACCGCAGCCGAAATGCTGCGCGCCCGCGGCTACCGGGACCTGATGCTCAATACGCCCAGTGCCACCTGCACCCACAGCATCCCGATGATCGCGGCGGCAGGCGGCACCCACGGAGAACCGGGACACGGCCTGACCGGAACGACACCGTATCATGCCGGCCACCCGGATGCCGAGGAGCGCCCCGGATACCTGTATGTTTCGGAGGTCAGCCACAATCTGGGCGATAAGGCGTACTGCTACGGCGGCGGGCATTACCGCCGCGGCCATATGAAGAACGCCCTGGTGGGCACGACGCCGGAAAATGCAAAGATCGTGCCGGTGCTGCCGCCGGACGACTCCAGCATCGACTATCATTTTGAACTGCAGCAGAACTGTCCGGTCTCGGCTGCGGCGGTCATGGCGTTCCGGACACAGTTCTTTGTGACCCGGAGCCGGGTGGCAGTGGTCAAAGGGCTGTCCTCCGGCAAGCCGGAGCTGGCGGGCCTGTACTCTGCGCTGGGAGAACCGGTCCGGGAATGACAGAAAGGATAATTCGCAATGGGAAAGTTTGTTGTAATCGTTCTGGATGGTTTTGGTGTGGGCGCAATGCCGGATGTGCCGCAGGTGCGCCCTGCGGACTGCGGTGCCAACACCTGCGTGCATATCTTTGAGCGCACGCCGGACCTGAAGCTGCCCAATCTGGCAAGCCTTGGTCTGGCGAACATCGTGGGGCGGGAGTTCCCCGGCCTGCCGTTTGCGACGGATGCAACGTTCGGCCGTGCCGAGCTGATGCACGATGGTGCGGACACCTTCTTCGGCCATCAGGAGATCATGGGCACCCGCCCGGCAAAGCCTTTCGGCGAGCCGATCTGCAATAAGATCGAGCTCATCAAAAAGACGCTGGAGGATGCGGGTTACCATGTCCGGTATTACACCGGAACATCCGGCAAGCGCCTGCTGATCGTCAACGAGGCCTGCACCGTGGCCGATAACGTGGAATGCGATCCGGGTCAGGCCTTCAACGTCACGGCGGCCATCGACGACCTTGATTTTGAGGAAGAGCTCAAGATCGGTCATCTGGTGCGCAGCGTGTCGGTCGTGCCCCGCGTCATCACCTTCGGCGGGCGCGGCGTGCACCTGCAGAACCTGCTGGATGCCATTGAGGAACACGGCGATTACATCGGCGTGAATGCCCCGGCCAGCGGCGTTTACAACAACGACTACCATTGCATCCACATGGGCTACGGCGTTGACCCGGAGGTGCAGATCCCCACGATTCTGGGCAAGAGCGGCCTGCCGGTGTTCCTGCTGGGCAAGGTGGCCGACGTGGTCACGAACAATTACGGCACCAGCATCCCCATGGTGGACACGGCCAGCGTGCTGCAGCGCACCCTGGAGATCGTAAAGGAGCAGGAGACTGCGTTCATCTGCACCAACGTGCAGGAAACGGACCTGTGCGGCCACCGGGAAAATGTCGCGGCCTACGCAGACCGCCTGCGGGTGGCGGACGAATGGATTGGCAAGATCCGCGACGCCCTGGGCGAGGACGATATCCTCATCGTGCAGGCAGACCACGGCAACGACCCGACCATCGGACACCCGCACCACACCCGTGAGATGGTGCCGCTGATGATCCACAGCGCCCATTCCACCCCCAAGAATATCGGGATCCGCAAGACCCTCAGCGATGTCGGTGCGACCGCTGCGGACTATTTCCACAGCAAGGCACCGGAAAACGGCACCAGCTTTCTGCCGCTGCTGCTGAAGTAAAAACAAAGGAGCGGCGAACTTTTTTGTACAGAGGGCGCCTGCAATGCGCAAAAGCGGCAAAAGGAAATCCGGCAGGTATGCCATCTTATGATGACATACCTGCCGGGTTCTGTTTTATGGGTTGGTGCAGCGATTGCACCGACCCATAGCTTCATTCTAGTTTACTGCTCAATCGGCTTCATCGTGGGGATGTCATCGACGAGCAGTTATAAGCC
>ERZ791819.380-NODE-380-length-22911-cov-9.492606_pt1 | contig 22911 bp, 19 predicted proteins | sample MGYA00510301_ERZ791819 | MGnify/ENA primary metagenome ERZ791819 (study PRJEB30046, sample SAMN00791999) | human gut metagenome | study: EMG produced TPA metagenomics assembly of the A metagenome-wide association study of gut microbiota in type 2...
CATCATGGTCGTGGTGATGCTCATGCTCATCATGGTCGTGGTGATGCTCATGCTCGTCATGGTGATGATGATGCTCTGCCTCATCCTGTGCATGACGTGCCTCAGCAAGCACCTTCATCTCGAGATTGTCCTGGCCTTCCATAGTCTTAAGAATCTGCTCTCCTTTAATAGCATCCCAGTCAGTAGTGATAACCGAAGCCTTTGGATTTAAAGCCTGAATCTGCTTTACACAAAACTCAAGCTGCTCAGGTGTAGCATTCTGGCTGCGGCTTAAGATCACTGTTGTGGCATACTCTATCTGGTTATTGAAAAACTCACCGAAAGCCTTCATCTGCTTGCTTGCCTTAAGTGCATTTACCACTGTAACAAGTGCATTAAGCTTGACCGGCTGCTCTTTTTCGATATCTATAACAGATTTCATGACATCTGATAATTTACCCACGCCGGAAGGCTCGATTAAGATACGGTCAGGATGATACTTTGTAATAACCTCATTTAAATTCTTACCAAAATCACCAACCAGTGAACAGCAGATACAGCCTGAGTTCATCTCAGTAATCTGAATGCCGGCATCCTTTAAAAAGCCACCGTCTATACCAACCTCACCGAACTCATTCTCTATGAGAACTATCTGCTCACCCTTAAAAGCCTCATCTATCATTTTCTTGATAAATGTAGTCTTTCCAGCTCCAAGGAAACCTGAAATAATGTCAATTTTTGTCATTGTAATTCACTCCTTTTCTTTTCACTAAGTCCTATTTTACTAGCAATAATACAAATATGCAAATTAAATTTTTATTATTAAATTATGTTGACACATAACAAAAGAACTACCGCACGCGGTAGTCCTCTCTAATACATTAATTGTATTTTCTTTTTCTAGCTGCTTCAGATTTCTTCTTACGCTTTACGCTTGGTTTCTCGTAATGCTCACGCTTACGGATCTCCTGCTGGATGCCTGCTTTTGCACAGTTTCTCTTGAATCTGCGTAATGCGCTATCTAAAGTCTCGTTTTCTTTAACTATTACACTAGACATAACCTAAAACCTAACCTCCCTCCAGTTGTGTATTGTGCATCAACTGTTAGGTATCTATACTTAATTGCACTAACATGTATTTTATCAAAATATCCGGATTTGTCAAGATAAATCCGGATATTTTTTCAAGAAATTATTATTTTAATTATATCAGGTAAAACATCACTCCAAAATGACTCTAATCAAGCTTGATAAAGATTGATGTTTCCTTTTTCAGTGAATCTGCAATCTCATAGTTTTCATCCATCTTGTGTGAGATATTGTCCATATCCTCAACAATAAGCTGTGTACTGTCAGCCGCTGAAACCACTCCGTTCACACCCTCATTTATAGCATGTGATATGGTGTTGATTGAAGAAGAAATCTCAAGCATGGACTGCTTAAGTGAATCTGTCTTCTCCTTGAAATCAGTCATGGTACCCTCAATGAATGAAGCCTTGTCGTTGTACTCCACACCAGACTCAACAAATCTCTCAAACTCCGGAAGAATCGAATCATTAATATAGTTGACAAGACCATTGGCGTTGTCAGAAAGATTGTTAACCGAATTGGTAACAACCGCATTGATACGCTGGATATTGTTGGCTGCCTCCTGACTGGCTGCAGCAAGCTGGCTGATCTCACTGGCTACAACCGCAAAACCTCGGCCTGCCTCTCCTGCCCTTGCTGCCTCAATAGAAGCATTTAATGCCAGCAGATTGGTCTGACTTGCAATGTTTAAAATATCATTGGTAAGTGAATTGACCTGCTTTACGCTGTTGCTATCCTCAATAGCCTTCTGCAATACCTCGAGAATCTCCGAAACCTTCCTGTCTGTTGACTCCATGTTTGTACGTGCAACAGACTCCATTGACTGTGCATGAGCCTTCATATCCTTGGTGTATCCGGTCAGTTCATCTGTCTTTTCAGCAATAAGCTCAACCTCTTTTGCCACATTATCTGTGTTGGTATTGATAACAGATGCGTTTTCAGAGATATCCTGCATGGTAGCAGACAGCTCCTCTGTTAAAGCCGAAAGATCGGACACACTGCTGTTGCTTGTCTGAACACTCTGACGCACATCATCGACAACCCTCTCCATCCTGGCCGAGTTTGTGACAACAGCCTTGAATATAGCCTGCAGCTTTGTCATAAAGACATTGATGCCCTTGCCTACTGCGTCAACCTCAGCATTGTTGATAGGAGTAACCCTCTGTGTCAAATCGCCCTTCTTGTTATCAATATTGACTATGATGCCGTTGATTTCCTTCTGTGTACGGAGCAGAGGCTTGATAACCATGGTGACAACAGCAAAAACAACAAACAGTAATGCAATTATACTTACTACAATAGTAAATGTACATGTGACAACAGATGCGCGATAAGTACTTTCGAGGCTCTTTCTCTCCCCCTGTGTAACAGAATTGACATGCTCACGCATTGACGAAATAGCTTTTTCAATGTTTTTAGTATATTTTGCAATAGAGCCATTTGCCGTTTTATACGCTTCCTCGTTTTTACCGGCGGCAGAATAGGCCATTACATTGCCACACTCCTTGACCAGGCTTGTATAGTTATCGCAGATAATCTTGTAACTTCTCTTAGTCTCCAGAGTTACATAAGGATTGTAATCATCAAGGAGCTGCTTTAGCTTGTCCTCGTGATTTCTCACCTCACTTACTATATCAATCATCGATGAAAGATCTGTCGATATAATATGAGACAGTGCCAGTGTATGAATATTCACAGTCTCCATCTCAATATCATTAAGCATCTCCGTGCCAACCATTGAGGTGTCCACAATCTGAGAAGCAGCATCATTTACCTTTGATAAATTTTTAAGAGATAAACCACTTGAAATAACACTTACAAAGCCTACAATAAAAACAGGAATAAGTATCAATTTTGTACTTAACTTTTTCTTTCCCTTGACCTTTGGTTTGTTATTAACCTTTTGAGCTTTTTTTGTGTTGAGAGTTTTTTTAACTTTTGGTGCTTTTGCAGGATTTGCTGCTTTTGCTTTCACCTTTTTTTGTTTTACTGCGCTATTTTTAACAGCGGCTTTACTTTTTTTTGAATCTAATTTCATGTTATATACCCCTCTACTCAGCTACAGATTGTGTTATCCCCGCAACAAGATTATCCATTATCTCCTGAAGAGCTGTATTATCAGGATTACCGGCCGCCATTTTTTCGCCAAACTCCGTCGCAGCATCCCAGTAAGAATTTCCAACTCTTTGGAGCTTTCCGTACTGTGCCTGATCCATGACAGCCATAATAGCAGGAACCTTTTTGACCGCATCATCTGCGGCTGCCGCTTTATTGGCAGGGCCTACATTCTTCATCTCAAAGCGGAGCTTCTGGTTATCCTCGTTTGTAAACCACTGGGCAAGCTTATTTGCCCACTCAGGATACTTGGTGTATGCATTTACAGCCATATATTTATAGCCTTTAAACGATGACATCTGAATCTGCTGTCCGGCACATGTGTATGTAGGCAGCTTTACAGCACCATAATCATCGCCCCATAATTCCTTGATTTTTGCTGCATTCCAGCATCCGCTGACACCGGCAATAATACTTCCGTCCTGTACCCCTGCAATAAAATCGTCCTGTACGCAGTTCTTAAAGCCCGGCTTAGCCGCAATATCAAGCATAGCCTGTGCTATATCAACACCCTTGATGTTCGTGATGATAGAATTCCAGTTGCAGTGGTTTGTCACACCATCATCATTCACGCCAAAATCAAGCCCTGTATTTCCAAAAAATGAATACAGATACCAGCCTGAGCTCCAGTCCATAGTCAAGTACTTACCATTGGCCCCTGCAATGTCGAGCATGCCATCAAGCGTAGCCACATCGCTGTCTGAGAAATAATTCTTATTGTAATACATAAAATATCCATTGTCAGCGGTCAGCGGATATCCATATAATTTGCCATCGATAGTGGCAGCCTCAACCGCACCTTCATCGTCAGCCTTTTTAACGGCATCCACATCCTCTATCTCATAAAGAGCGCCTCCCGCTGCCATAGAAGTTATCTGGTCATCCGCTATAGGGAATACATCCGCACCATTATGCACATTTGATAATATATTATCTCTGGCATCAGAATCCTCTGACTCCTCGATAATTATATTAAAATCAGTTCCTTTATTAGCCTCCTTGAAGCTTTCAATCAACTGTGTAGTAATATCCACATCATCCTTCGAACACCAGACGTGCATCTTTACTTCCTTATCCTTCGCTTTATCCGAAGAATTCTCCGTCGTCCCCACCTGTGTATTGTCATGTGATTTATTTGATACTCCGCATCCAGTAAGTAATGAAACCCCAATGGCAGCCACAAGTGTTGCAGCTATTAACCTCTTCATACATATTCATCCTTTCAGTTTAATCTCAATTTATAATTTAGTACAATTTTACCATACTTTCACAAAAAAAAATAGGTCTAATTTGATTTTTTTAACAAATTTAGACCTATTTTTTAAAAGATGCATTTTAAAGTACTATATAAGCATTTTTGTTATTTAATCATACCTGAAAGTGCGTCCTTTACTGAAGCAATAGCATCAGGAATACCTGCCGGGTTCTTTCCACCGGCCTGAGCCATGTTAGGGCGTCCACCGCCGCCACCGCCTACCTTTGAGGCGATTGCCTTGATTAAGTTTCCTGCATGCGCACCGCTCTTTATGGCAGCGTCTGTTGCCATGGCAACAAGATTTACCTTGCCTTCATTTGAAGAAGCAAGCACGATAACTCCCTCGCCAAGCTTTTCCTTGAGAGAATCGCCAAGATCACGCAGTCCGTTCATATCAACGCCGTCAACACTTGTTGCAAGAAGCTTGATGCCGTTTACATCAACTACCTGATCCATAACATCGCCGAGCGCATCCTTTGCTGCCTTGCTCTTAAGAGACTCATTCTCACTCTGAAGTGCCTTCATCTCAGCCATCAGGTGCTCAAGTCTCTCTTTGAGATTGGCAGGAGTTGATTTAACAACCTTAGCGGCCTCCTCAAGCTCCTTCTCCATATTGCTGTAATAAGCGAATACATTGTCGCCTGTGATAGCCTCGATACGTCTTACACCTGCAGCTACACCGCTCTCAGAAAGAATCTTGAATACCTTGATATCAGATGTATTCTTTACATGTGTACCACCGCAGAACTCCTTTGAGAAATCGCCCATTGATACGACACGTACCTTTTCACCGTATTTCTCGCCGAAGAGAGCCATGGCACCTGTCTTTTTAGCCTCATCGACAGTCATGATATCTGTGCGAACTTCAATAGCTTCGTTGATTTTCTCGTTTACGATATCCTCAACCCTTTTAAGCTCCTCAGCAGTCATGGCAGAAAAATGAGAGAAATCAAAACGTGTTCTCTCAGCATCCTGATAAGAACCTGCCTGCTCTACATGTGTGCCGAGTATCTCACGCAGTGCCTTCTGAAGCAGATGAGTGGCAGAGTGATTTCTGCATGTGTTTGTTCTTGTTTTTGTATCAACAGAAAGTGTAGCCTTCTCGCCTGTGCGGATCATACCCTCTGACACATAACCTACATGTGCATATCTGTTGCCGACAACCTTTACAGTATCCTCAACAACAAATGTACCGCTCTCAGTCTTTATGATACCCTTGTCACCCTGCTGACCACCCATTGTGGCATAGAAAGGTGTGTTTGGCACGATTACAGAGCCCTTATCACCATCTGAAAGAGCCTCGACTACATCATCCGATGTGGTAAGGAAAGCAATCTCAGCTGTGTCAGTAAGCTTGTCATAGCCTGTGAACTCTGTAGTAATTTCAGAATCTATATCATTGTAAACATTGGCATCAGCACCCATATAGTTTGTTTCCTTGCGGGCTCCTCTTGCCTTCTGTCTCTGAGCCTCCATACAACTCTCAAAGCCAGCCTCATCATATGTGAAGCCCTTCTCCTCGAGAATCTCTGCCGTGAGGTCTACAGGGAAGCCGTATGTATCGTAAAGCTTGAATGCATCCTCTCCTGAAAGTACCTTGACACCGTCAGCCTTCATGCGTTCTTCCATATCTCCAAGGATACCAAGTCCCTGGTCGATAGTCTTTGCGAACTTCTCCTCTTCCTGAGTGAGCACCTTAAGGATGAAATCCTTTCTCTCCTCAAGCTCCGGATAACCGTCCTTGCTCTCATCAATGACAACCTGCGCGATTTTGCCAAGGAATGCTCCCTGTATGCCAAGTGTACGTCCGTGCATAGCGGCACGTCTGATGATACGGCGAAGCACATAGCCCCTGCCCTCGTTAGATGGCATAACTCCGTCAGAAATAAGGAATGTAGACGAACGGATATGGTCTGTGATAAGACGGATAGAAACATCGTCCATCTCATCGACATGATATTTCTTGCCTGAAAGCCCGCAGACCTTGTCACGGATAGCCTTCATTGTATCAATATCGAATACCGAATCAACATCCTGCATTACAACAGCAAGACGCTCAAGTCCCATACCTGTATCAATGTTCTTGTGCTCAAGCTCAGTGTATCCACCGTGTCCGTCACCGTTAAACTGTGTGAATACATTGTTCCACACCTCCATGAAACGGTCACAGTCACAGCCTACCTTACAATCAGGCTTGCCACAGCCGTACTTCTCACCGCGGTCGTAGTAAATCTCAGAGCAAGGACCGCAAGGACCTGCGCCATGCTCCCAGAAGTTGTCACACTCACCGGTCTTTGGATCTCTGTAGAAACGTGTAATACGATCTCCCGGCACTCCTACTTCCTTAGTCCAGATATCAAATGCCTCATCATCCTCACCGTAGATGGAAGGATAAAGCCTGTCCTTTTCAAGACCGAGCACCTCTGTCAAAAACTCCCATGACCATGCGATTGCTTCATGCTTGAAATAATCGCCAAACGAGAAGTTTCCGAGCATCTCAAAAAATGTAAGATGACGAGCTGTCTTACCTACATTCTCGATATCACCTGTTCTGACACACTTCTGGCATGTAGTCACACGGCGTCTCGGTGGAACCTCCTGTCCTGTGAAATATGGTTTAAGCGGTGCCATACCTGCATTAATAAGAAGCAGACTGTTGTCATTGTGAGGCACCAGTGAAAAACTCTTCATTGCGAGATGTCCCTTGCTCTCAAAGAACTCAAGGTACATACGACGTAATTCGTTAACGCCATAACTCTTCTTCATTACTTGAATCTCCTATTCTTTTGTCTTTGCGTCCTTCATTTTACGAAGCTTTACCCCTATTAAAGCCCCACAAAAACCTATGGCCGCCAAAACAATCATAATAATAACATATTGTGCTACGCACATGAAAAAGTCCCCCATAATTACCCTCCTAAATTTATTGAACTAATTTATTATAAATGAATTTGTGAAATAATTCAATAGTTCTCTCCAAAAGCGAACGTCTGATTTTCACGTTCAATCTCAATCACCCTGTCAGCCATGTCCTTATTACTCAACCTCTTCATGTATTCGGCGATACCACTATAATCCTGCCACATGTGCATAGGGAAAACAAACTCTGCCGAGGTATTTTGTAAAAAGAAATCAAAGCCCTTGAACTGATACTCCATAAGCTTTGGATCCATCGGGAAAAACGCCACGTTTATTGGTTTTTCCGAAAGCTTTTTTATCTCATGTCTGAAGGCTCTGCGCACTCTGCCGTTTATCAAGTCTCCTGCGCCATCCCACTCCCAGTCGTTTAAATCACCGGCATGAAACAGGCTCACACCGTTTGAGGCAACATAAAATGCCACCCCGGCATCGGTGGATCTAAGTGTCATTATATCCAGATCATCAACATGATATGTATTGTCAGGTGAAACAAATGTCACCCTGTCCCTGACAGCGGGATCAATGCCATGCTTTGACAGAAAATGCGGACTGATACGGATATCCTTTGAAAAAATATAATGTATATTCGGATATTTGTCAGCCAGACGCAAAATATCCATATCATAATGATCCTTGTGGCTGTGACTCGCAAACATATAGATTTTTGTATCCGACTCATAAGATGGCAGCTTTCCGGTAAAATGCATACCCTCCACCTTGTCTCCATCAAAATAATCAAATATAAGCACCTTGTCATCCAGTTCCACAAGAAAACAACTGTGATGTATAAAAATTATCTGCATGTAACCTACTCTCTTTCGCTTTTTCTCTCTCTTTCCGCAAAGAAATCAGTCTTTATGTATCATTATGCTATCTTTATGCAATATAGTCAACTTATATTTCGTTTAATATAGTAATTAAACTCTAATTACCAATCAATAATTATATGATTAAAGGGTCAAAATACCTTTTGACCCTCATATCATTATATAATTATACAAATCATGCCGCCATTTGAGTCATTCACAATCTTTTGCATGGTTTCCTGAAGCTTTATCTGGCACTCATCATCCATCTGCATTATTTTGCTTCTTATTCCGTCCTCCATAAGCTCCCCGACAGACTTTCCAAAAATATTAGTCTTCCAGACTCCACTGTCACTGTTTTCACCATTTTTTATGTAATCTATCAGATCCTCTGCCTGTTCCCTGCTTCCGACTATCGGCGCTATCTCGGTCTCGATATTAGCCCTTATCATATGTATTGACGGTGAAATAGCCTTCATTTTTACGCCAAACTTGTTTCCATGGGCTATAAGCACCGGCTCCTCCATTCTGATATCAGACAGCTGTGGCATCACAACACCATAACCCTTCTGCTGCACCGATGAAAAAGCATCCTTAATCTTTTCGTATTCATTCTTTTCCTCAGTGAGTGAAAGAATCAGGGAAATCAGCTCCTTTTCCCCGGAAACAGTCACACCGCACAGCGCGGAAATATTCTCGTAGTAGTACTTCTCTGCAATCTCAATTTTAACCTTTACCACACCATCAGACAGCCCCATCCCGGCAAGGGATACCGCTTTTAATATATCCCCATCCGATTCAGGCATATCAGTGCTCATCAGTGCGACATCCTTCAGCTTTGAAGCCCTTGCAAGAAAAGTCTTTGCATATGTAATTACGGCCTGCTTTACATAATTGTCATAAGGCAGAAGCTGCACCCATTTCGGTATATCATAGTCCACTCTCGTGACTGCAAATTCATATAAGAGCTTTTCCATAATATCTGTAATCTGTCCCATGCAAAGCTTTTCACAGTCTATTGGAATGGCAGCCGCTTTATAATCTCTGCAAAGTGACTCGCACAAAAGTCTCGTTTCTGCTGCAAAAGGCTTTGTAGTATTTACCACAATTACAAATGGCTTTCCTGAAGCCTCAAGTTGCATGACGGTTTCTCTTTCTGCAGCCTCATAGCTCTGTCTTTTTATATCGCCTATGCTGCCGTCCGTGGTTACAAGCACCGCCACCGTTGAATGCTCCTCTATTACCTTTTTTGTACCTACAACTGCAGCCTCCTCAAAAGGTATATCCTCGTCGAACCATGGTGTTTTGACCATACGCTCGCCGTCCTCCTCGAGATAACCGACAGCATCCCCCACTGTAAAGCCCACACAGTCCACAAGGCGTACCTTCACAGCGCTGCCATCATCCAGACTGATAGTAACCGCATCCTGTGGAATAAATTTCGGTTCAGTCGTCATAATAGTCTTTCCTTTGCCTGATTGCGGCAGTTCATCGACTGCACGCTTTTTAGCATACTCATTGTCCATCTTCGGGATGACACAAAGCTCCATGAAATGCTTTATAAATGTGGACTTGCCTGTGCGCACAGGACCGACGACACCTATGTAAATCTCGCCGTTTGTGCGGCATCTGATATCTTTATATAAATCAAACTCTTTACTGTCCATATTACTGCCCATAAAAGCTTCCTCCATACACTTTATTCTATAATCAAAGTGTATTCATCTGCTCTTTGAATTATTACACATAAAAAGGCCACAGGCTTCAAAACAGATAACCTGTGGTCTTTTGTAATAATATATAGTATTTTAAACCAAACTACTTAGCAGCCTTTTTCTCACATCCTGCTGTCTTGCCTGTAGAAGCATCAGCTGTTTCTTTAGCATCTGATTTGTCAGAAGCCTCCTCAGGCTCCTCTCTCAGACGTGCATACATCTGCATACACTTGTGGAGCTTCTTTGCAAGCTTATTGTCTATCTGCTCAGGAGTAGCTCTCCACTGCCAGTTGCCACCGGTAGTTGAAGGAATGTTGATACGGGCCTTTGAATCAAGTCCAAGCAGATCCTGCATAGGAACAATAGCCATATCGGCAACTGATGACCATGCCGCACGCATCATGCCCCAGTTGTAGCCCTCCTCCTTTGTGAGGTTTAAGTAATCCTTTGCAAACCTTACGCAATCCTTTGGAGCTGTCTTCATCCAGCCCATAACTGTGTCATTGTCATGGGTACCTGTGTATACAACACAGTGCTGCGGATAGTTATGTGGCAGATAATCGCTATCCTCTCTTGAATCAAATGCAAACTGGATAACCTTCATGCCCGGGAAGCCGGAATCCTTTAAAAGCTTCTTTACGGAAGGTGTGAGGAAGCCGAGATCCTCCACGATGATAGGAAGCTTACCAAGCTTCTTCTCAAGCACATTGAACAAATCCATGCCCGGACCATCTTTCCATACACCGTTCTTTGCTGTATCATCCTTTGCAGGAATGGCATAGAATGAATCAAAGCCTCTGAAATGATCGATTCGCACGATATCATAAAGCTTTGCCATAGCACTGATACGCTTTGTCCACCAGCTGTAGTTGTCCTTCTTCATAACATCCCATCTGAAAAGAGGATTGCCCCAGAGCTGTCCGTCTGCTGAGAAGGCATCAGGAGGACATCCTGCCACCTCGATTGGATTTAAGTCCTTATCGAGATAGAACTGTGTAGGATTAGCCCATACATCGGCTGAATCCATGGCAACATAAATAGGTACATCTCCGATAATTCTTATGCCCTTTTCATTGGCATATGCCTTTAAAGCAGTCCACTGCTTGAAGAAGAGATACTGGAGCATCTTGTAGAAGGCAATATCATCAGCATACTTCTCCTTTGCTTCTGCTATAGCCTCAGGCTTTCTAAACTTAAGAGCATCATCCCACTCGCTCCATGCCACTCCGCCATTGGCATCCTTTAATGCCATAAAGAGTGTGTACTCATCAAGCCACTCTGCCTCTTTACTGCAAAATGCTTCATAGTCAGCCGGTGTTTTCTTTGAAAAACGCTCATATGCCTTTCTTAAAAGAGCATATCTGTTGACATACATGATGCCATAGTCTACATACTGTGGCTTTTTGCCCCACTTATATGACTCGCACTCCTTCTTTGTCAGAAGCTTGTCCTTGCATAAAAGCTCCAGATCGATAAAATAAGGATTGCCTGCGAAGCTTGAAAATGACTGGTATGGAGAATCTCCATAGCTGGTAGGACAGATTGGAAGAATCTGCCAGTATGTCTGGCCTCCCTTCTCAAGGAAATCGACAAAACGTCTTGCCTCCTTTCCCATAGTTCCAATACCATACTGTGATGGCAGTGATGAGATTGGCATTAATACACCGCTAGTTCTCATGTTATTTTTCCTCCCTTTTGTTGTATACTCATTGTTTGGCTGCGTGAGCCTGTATTTTAAAATAATATATAATATACATATGAAATCATATGATATTTTCGTTTTATTTAGTTATTATAACATCATAAAGTGCAACTTGTAAATTAAATTAGTTAATGTTAATATCAAATTAATAAAAAGTTTAAAAGAGGTGTAACATAATGAATGAAACAACCAGGCAATTGATTGTGCATAAGGTAAAGCATAATGCGAAACGCCTTATAACATCCATTAAATGGGTAATCTTTTCTATCGTTGTCGGCATAGTCGCAGGAAGCTGCGGCACAGCATTTTATTTTGCACTGTCGGTCGTAACCGATTTCAGAATGAAATACCCTTGGCTCATTTACTTTCTGCCAATCGGTGGACTTGCCATTGTAGGACTCTATCATCTGTGTAAAGACGATAACGACACCGGAACCAATCTGGTAATATCGGCTATCCATTCAGACGACAAGGTGCCCTTTAGAATGGCCCCGCTTATATTTGTATCCACACTTATCACTCACCTGTTCGGTGGTTCTGCCGGCCGTGAGGGTGCCGCTCTGCAGATGGGAGGCAGCATCGGAAGCTCTATAGGCAGGATATTCAGATTTGATGAAAAGGACAAGCATGTCATGATTATGTGTGGTATGAGTGCTGCATTCAGTGCACTGTTTGGCACTCCGATGGCAGCCGCTATTTTCTCCATGGAGATGATAAGCGTCGGTGTCATGTATTATATAGCACTCGTTCCATGTGTGATAAGCTCCCTCATCGCTCACGGTATCGCATCATACTTCAATGTTACAAATGAATTTTTTGCTATTGAAAACATACCGGACTTTACTATTTTAAACTCAGTAAAAATCTCTGCGCTTGCAATACTGTGTGCACTCGTAAGCATACTCTTTTGTGTGTCCCTTCACTCAGGTGAGGCGCTGTACAAAAAATATCTGCCAAACAAATATACAAGAGTATTCATTGGTGGCTGCTTTGTCATCATAGCAACTATGCTTGTAGGAAACCAGACCTACAACGGCACAGGAATGAGTGTCATCCAAAGCAGTATAGACGGTTCTGTCAGACCTGAAGCATTTCTGCTAAAAATCATCTTCACCGCACTGACTCTTGGCGCAGGCTTTAAGGGCGGCGAGATTGTACCATCCTTTTTCATAGGCGCAACCTTTGGATGCCTGTTCGGCAATCTGACAGGCTTTGAGCCATCGCTGTGTGCAGCTGTCGGCATGATTTCACTGTTCTGTGGTGTCACCAATTGTCCGATTACATCGCTGCTCATCAGCTTTGAGCTGTTTGGCTACGACGGCATGCCGTACTTTCTTTTGGCAATCCCATTCAGCTATATGCTGTCAGGATACTTTGGCCTGTATCGCAGCCAGAAAATAGTATATTCAAAATACAAGACAAGCTACATCAATAAATCAACTCACTAGCATTTGCACACTGCAACCAGGCATGATACCCCGGGTATTACTGCCTGGTCTTTTATTGTGTAAAGAGCTTTATCTCCCGCAGAAGCTTCATCTGCGAGAACCTCCCACAAAGCGTCTGCAAGTTTAATTGTGATTTTATTTTTGCCGGCATTGTAAGCCACGAACACCTTCTCTGCATCAGTATCAATAGTATACGCAACCACCCCATCAGGCATATCATCCATGAAATGAACGGATTTCTTAATCTCATCTATTGTGTCAATGTAAAATGCTTTATGAGCCCTTCTTAGTGCTATAAGCCCCTTATAGTAGGCTTTAAGCTCTGAAAACTGCTCTGCCCTGTCATAATCTATTGCATTGACAGAAAGCGGACTACAATAGCTGTTCTCTACAGGAGCACCATCCGCTTCACTAATCTTTGTTCTCGCAAACTCCTCTCCATGCAGGAAAAACGGAATCCCCTGTGCTGTGAAAAGAATGGATGCTGCAAGCTTATTCATGCGGATGCGCATATCTTCGCTCTCATGTGAATTGGATATAATAAACCTGTCCCAGAGAGTATAGTTGTCATGACATGACAGATAGTTTATGGACTGCATAGGTGATTTGGCCCACTCTGCACAGGTCACAGCCTTCTTTAGCTCTTCGCCTCTGTCTGTAGCTCCATTGACAAAGCCCAGCTCATCCATATAGAATACATGTCCCTTTACCACATCACGTATATCATCCGAAAACATGCCGATGCCCGGTATCTTTGGGGCATTTATTTTCATGCCACGCTCTGATTCAGGCAGAACACTTTCTCCACCTGTCCAGCCCTCTCCATACATTATTATATCAGGATTTATTTTTAAGAGAGCTTTTCTGGCTTCATTCAAGGTCTCGATATCAAGTACTCCCATCAGATCAAACCTGAAGCCATCTATGTGATACTCGCTTGCCCAGTAGCACAGCGAATCAATGATATATTTTCTGACCATAGGCTTCTCTGATGCTATTTCATTGCCACAGGCTGATGCATCGGAGTAATTTGTATCATCCAGCATACGGTAGAAATAATTGCCGGCAGTCTTGTAAAAACAGCTGTCATGAACATTGAAGGTATGATTGTAGACCACATCCATGATCACGCCAAGCCCCGCCTCATGAATCGAGTGTACCATCTCCTTGTACTCTCTCACTCTCACGGCTCCATCAAACGGATCTGTCGAGTAGGAGCCCTCCGGCACATTGTAATTGTACGGATCATAGCCCCAGTTATACTGCTCCTTTAAGGAATCACTCTCGTCAATGCTGGCAAAATCATACGACGGCATAAGCTGCAGATGTGTCACTCCCATATCCTTGAAATATGAAAGAGTTTTATCCTCAGTAAATGCCTTAAACTTACCCGGATACCTAGAATGAGCAGATGCACCGGCAGACACATCCGCGATAGACACCTCGGTGATAACCATACTCATAGGATCAGCAAGCTTTGGCCTGTCCTCATCTGCAAATCCATCCGGATCAGTCTTAGAAAGGTCAATAACCATAGACCTGTGCCCATTGACACCGCAGGCTCTTGCATACGGATCATGCGAGCAAAATATGCCATCCGAAGTGTGAACCTCATATGTATAATAAACACCATCCAGATCACCCTCTGCCGTAGCAGAAAAAATGCCGAAAAGCTCTCCCTCTGTGCGCATCATCTCAAGCCTGCCTGTCTCGGCCGAATCATTTCCTTTATCATAAAAAATAACAAAAACACTGTCCGCAACAGGCGAAAACAGTGTAAATGTTGTCTTTTCCTTTGAATAAATCGCTCCTAATTTCATAATAATATCCTTTTCGTTTATTTTCGTATACATTATAATAAAATTTACAATAACTGTAAATAGGGCAATTCAACCAATTTTCAAAGACTTTTTAGTCAATGTGCCATTTTTTCTTTTGCTGATGTGAAACAAGCTTAATGTACAGCGGCTGTGGGATAAATCTGCCACAGGTTGTAGCAAGCTTCATCCTGAGAGTAGGCACAATGACAGTTTTTTTCTTCATCATGCAGTCTATGGCATAATTGGCGCAATACTCAGCGGAAATCCCCTTCAGTGCAAAGCGCACATTTGCCACATCATTGAATTCTGTATCAACCGGTCCCGGACACAGACAACCTACATACACATGGCTGTGGCTCTGGCGAAGCTCACATGCAACAGCCCTTGAAAGGCTTGCAACATATGCCTTAGAGGCATAATAGGCTGCCATGTACGGACCGGCAGGAATAAGACCTGCAGAGCTTGCCACATTTAAGATAAAGCCTCTGTCCTTTACCCTCATCTGCCTTAAAAGCTTTTTCGTCAGGAAATGTACAGCACGCACATTGACATCTATCATGCCCATTTCCTTAGCTATATCAGTCTCCTCAAACAAACCGCAGTCACCGTAGCCTGCGTTGTTTATAAATATTTCTACGTCTTTTTCCTCGAGATAGTCCGAAAGCCTCTGACACTCATCAAGCTGCATCAGATCCGCGGTAAATATATCACACCCAAGCCCCTTATGTGTGGCTTTAAGCTTATCAGAAAGAGCTGTAAGCCTCTCTCTCCTTCTGGCAACAAGAATCAGGTCATAGCCTTCTTTCGCAAGTCTTTTTGCAAGCTGCTCACCTATTCCTGAGCTTGCTCCTGTAATCACTGCATACATATATCAATACCTCTATTCTTCAATAATCAGCTCTCCGGCGCTTGCATCGAGCTCTACGCTTGTGTTGTCGTTCTTATACATCTCAAGCAGCAAAAGCCACAGCGTATGAATCTCGTATGTAAGAATATTGGATGCAGGCACTGAGTATGGAAGCAGAGTGCTGATATCAAAGTATCTGATACCTAGTGGAGGCAGGAAAACAAGGTTGGTTGTCTGCCTTTTATCACCGGCAGTATGAATCATCTCATATGTAATCATCACAAAATCACTGCCTTTATAAGTACACTCATATGACACGTAGCACTCATCAACAGTCCATGTGATACCATCCTCTGTCACTGTCGGCTTTACCGCCTCATCATTGTACTCTGTAGTCTGACAGGAAAGCTTCCACTTAATCTGCCCCTTCTTTGTTTCCTTTACCATATCGGTAAGCTCTTTAAGTAATTCATCTTCTTTTTTCATTTTACACACCTGTTTTTATATTTTAAAAATCAATGTTCATCTACTCTCACTCCGTGAACCACAAACCTGTATGTCTCACCGCTTGTGGAACAGGTTGAAAGAGTCACAACCTTGTCATCCTTTGTCGGGACTATGCCTGTATCCTTCATTGATGAGGCAGCCATCCTCTGTACGAATTTGCCAAATGTCTCGTCAGGCTCAAAGCCCACAGTATACTCATCACTGTCATCACTTACCGTTTCATATGAGAAAATTTGGTACCTATACTTTTTGCCATCGACAAGTATCTGGAAATACTGATGGCTGTCATAGTAATTCTCATCACGGTTATAGTACTTGAGCTTTCCAAACATCGACAGGTTTTTCATATTGTGTCCATAAATGATTGTGTGGCAGTCGCTGAAATCAGTCTTGTTTGAACCCTCAAGAAAGATGGAGCCTGCAGTGGCATGCTCTCTCTTAAAGGTCTTTCTGAGGTAATAGCTGTTATCGCCCGAATACATGACAGGATAGCTGATATCCTCATTCTCAAAGTAAATCCAGCCAACCACATCTGGGTTTTCGCTCCTTAGGCCGGCAAAATCAATGTCTATATCATCATACCACGGTGTATCAGCAGCTTCACTGCCATTGTCATCCGACTTCTTTGAATCATCCACAGCATACTCATCCTGCAGCTTCTCATATGTCTTATCTGAGGTTCTATAATCCCAAAATATCTTAAACAGATGATACCCCGAATAAGCCACCAGAGACAGACCAATTATCAGAACTATACATCTAATTACTTTTTTAACCATTTGTTTTCTCCATTTTTTTATCAGTCAGTACCGTAATACCGGTAAAAATAATTAACATTACAATGAATACAAATTTACCCTGCGTGGTTCCTAAAAAAGAAGCCGGATAACCGAGCACCGGGATATCAAACACAGGCACACCGGCCACATCAGACCATGCAACCGGCTCTACATCATTCACCTGATTGGCATCGCCCTTTGTAATGTAGGTCTTTTCATCTGCATTGATTTCAACCACCCTGTGAGTCACCAGCTCGCCATGTCTGTAAAATGTAATGGCATCACCGGTCTTTATACCACCCGTATCTTCCTTTACATACAATAGACTGCCCTTCATGTAGGAGGGCTCCATGCTGCCGCTTACAACTATCATCGGCTCGATATGAAACAGCTTAGGAGCAAATATTACAGCGATAATTAAAACAAGAATTAATAAAATCACACTTGAAATAATATTAATAAATCTCTTCATGAAAAAACCTCTATACAAGAAAAATCATTTATCACTCACAAAACTGCTATGGCAGCTTACAGGCTCAATGTCAAAGTGTATCGTCATATTACAATGTGTATCACAGGTATGATTGAACCTATCGACAATCCGCTTCATGACATCGGAGGCGGTATCGCATGAGCATTTCGACAAAAGCACAATGTACTGTGAATCACTGTACTTTGCCGCCACATCCCCCACACGCAGGCACTTCCTAAGTGCCCTGTCAAGTGTGACCATAGAATCCTTTGTCTGGCTATTCTCCTTATCAGACGAGGTGTTAAACATTGGTGCTACAGTAATCAGAACAAGACTCTCCGGAACATTAGAGCGCGCACTCTTTCTGACCTCCAGATGATAAATCTCCTTGAATACAGGATACCCGCACATGAAAACACCCTCCATGCTCTCCTCGTTGATATCCTCCTTCACCTCATCTATATTGTAGCTTGAAACACCCTTAGTGACAGATAAAAGCTCCTCATACACCTTGTTGAGCATGACAGTCTTTCTAACACCAAGCTCATTGTCCATAATGGTCTTGGCAGTCTCATAAGTATCAAAAGCCATCTGTACCTTTTTGGTACGCATGCGTGCCACAATCAGATATGAGTATAACTGCTCATCAGAACGCTCATATACAATTGCCCTGGTGCACAGCTGCTCAAGCTTCTCATAGCGCCCTGTATCAATATACAGCTTTGCCAGAGCCTTTACTGTATTCACGTATCTTGAATGGTAAAATGCATTGAGTGTCATAAACCAGTGTGTATCTGTCCTATGAGGCAGAAAATCACCATTGTAAAGGGCTATGGCCTTCTCATAGCTTTCAATAGCGGTCTCCTTGCTCCTGCAAAATGCCATCTCCGCCTCATTTATATATCTGTCAAACTCTTCGACATCAATGGTTACTTCCACATCATCATTCCATTTGTACAAGCCGCCTCTAACAGAGACTATGCACTCCTCGTCAAAGGAAGCATCTCTTAGAGCCTTTCTGAGCCTGTATGCCAGATTCTTAAGGGCTCCTACCGGATTATCGGTATCCTCGTCAAGCTGCCATATAGCCTCTGAAATATCCTCTATACAGACACCCCTGTTTCTGTTCATCGCCAGATATACAAACAGCTTTTCAAGCTTCTCAGACCTCCATGCTCCTTCCTGGACAGAGGTTATGTCATTACCCACCGTAAAGCTGCCAAAAGTTTTTAATTTAATCATATAAATCTCCCCACGTCTGACATCAAACATTATTATATAGTCATAAACATATTAAGCTACTGAAATCCCAATAAAACGCAAAAATTAATTCCAGATTAAAATTTTCGCAAATCATCACTGCCGTCATCGACAGTGTTTTCTATTTTCATTATCTTAACAAAGTATGAGTAGTCATCATTTACCTTTACCTCACACCTGTCACCCACCTTGTGCCCGAATATAGCGGCACCAAGCGGTGACTCCTTGCTTATCAGATTCTTTAAGGAATTGCCCCTTACGGTTGTGACAATCTTGTATGTCTCAGTCTCATCATCATCCTCAAAATACACATCAACCGTATTGAACATCCCCACCTCATCATCCTTTGACTCATCGGATATGACAACGGCCGTCTTAATCATCTTCTCAAGGTATCTGATACGGCTCTCGTTCTGGTTCTTAAACTGCTTGGCGGCCTTGTACTCGAAGTTCTCGCTCAGGTCACCCTGGGCTCTTGCCACCTTTACATCATCAAGAGCCTTCTTTCTGACAACGAGCTTTCTGTACTCTATCTCGTCCTCCATTTTCTTTATATCATTTGCTGTCAATTCATCATGCATGTCTTAAACCCTCTTCCTGCAAAATTGCGTCAAAATGTATTTAGAGAAGCCCTGCGATACCACAAAGCAGCACAATCGCACCAAGAACTATACGGTACCATCCAAACACAATAAAGTTATGCTTCTTTATGTAGCCCATCAGGAATTTGATAACAATAAGTGAAACAACAAATGCCACAATCATGCCGATAATCAGAATAGCAGCCTCTTCCCCTGTAAAATGAAATCCAAATTTAACAAGCTTCAGAAGACTCGCACCAAACATAACCGGAATCGCAAGGAAAAATGTATACTCAGCGGCAACAGTCCTTGAAACACCAATTAAGAGAGCTCCGACAATGGTAGCGCCTGAACGTGATGTACCCGGAAAAACAGCTGCAATAAGCTGGAAAAATCCAATCATAAGCGCTGTCGTGTAGCTGATGTCGACAAGTGAATTAATCTTAGCAGACTTGCCATTATGTCTGGTCTCAATCACGATAAAAGCGATACCAAAGAGTATAAGCATGATAGCTACTGTCTGGAAATTGTAAAACAGTCTCTCGAATACATCATCAAAAAGTATTCCTATAACAGCTGCCGGAATAGTTGAAACAAGAATGTGGAACCACAGCACAAAGATATCAGTCTTGATCCATGCACCGATGCCGGTCTTTGCAAGAGGAGCTTTGTTATCCTTCCTGCCGAATGGCCAGATCTGGCTCCAGAACAAAACAACAACCGCCATAATGGCTCCAAGCTGGATAACAACCTCAAACATACTGTAAAAATCGTCCGGGTTCTTTCCTATTTTAAGTGGTAAAATCTCATTCAGAAGAATCATGTGGCCGGTGCTGCTGATAGGCAGCCACTCTGTAATGCCCTCCACAATTCCAAATATAACAGACTTGATAATGTCAAAGATTTCCATAAATAAATTTCCTTCCTTTAAAATATTTTCTACAACCAATTTATTATATTATTTTTCCAATCACAAGTCCATGGAATTTAAGAAAAATTTAAATTAAATCTTTTCATATTAGAAAATTTTTTGTAAAATACTCATAGCAATTATGAAAAAGTGAAAGGACAAAGACAAAACATGAAGAAAAAAATCAGTATCATGCTTTGCATAGTACTCTTCGCACTGACAGGCTGCACCAACTCCGGTAGCACAATACGCTTTGGAGCAGCCGATGTTGGTGGAATGTACTATTCATTTGCAAATACATTTACGGAGCTTGCCAATGAACAGGGCTATGACTTTACCTGCAAGGTCCGTACCACAGCAGGCTCTAATGCCAATATAAGGCTTTTATCCGATGACTATATAGAGATAGGCATCGCACAGGCCGACCTGATAGCCGATGCCTACAAGACAAATGAAGATTTAAGGGCTATAGCAGGGCTTTACACCGAGACCTGTCAGCTTGTGGTCCGCGCTGATTCAGACATACAGACTCTTGACGACCTGTCAGGACACACTGTAAGCATCGGAGCTAAGGAATCCGGTACCGAGCGAAACGCCACACAGATTCTTGAGTTCGCCGGTATGCCATCATCCCTTGTTGCCACCAAAAACCTGGACTATATCGAGGCCACAAAAGAGCTAAAAGCCGGTGATATAGATGCCTTCTTCTGCACTGCAGGACTCACCACCACTGTTATAGATGAGATCTCAAAGGAATGTGACATAAGGCTTATCCCGCTGACAGACACGGTGATAAGCAAGATGCTTGAAAGCAGCTCGGCCTACACAAGCGAGGTCATACCTGCCGGCACATACACAGGCCAGGCCGCAGATATAAGCACTATAGGTGTAAAATCCGTGCTAATCACAAAGGCTAATGTATCCGAGGATACAATTGAGCAGCTTACCTCACTCCTGTTTGAAAAAGAAAAGGAGCTCTCCTACTCCAACTCTCTTAAGCTTGAGCTGACGTATGACTTTGCAACAGGCGATATACCTATTCCATTTCACGATGGAGCGAAAAGGTATTATGAAACCTGCGGATATAGCACAAATTAATTCGCGAATTAACTTTTACGTCTAATATATAATGTTCTAAAATATAAGAAGAAAATAACAATAATATAATCAATCAAAATTGAAAGGTAACACATGAAAATACAACTTGACATGTACCAGACACTGGCCGCCGCCGTGCTTGTACTACTACTTGGAAACTATTTAAAAAAGAAAATATATTTTCTTCAGAAATTCTGTATTCCGGCGCCTGTCATAGGCGGACTGATTTTTGCCATCATGACATGCATATGCTATGTCACAGGAATCGCAGAATTTTCCTTTGATGACACACTGCGCGAGGTCTGCATGGTATTCTTCTTTACATCTGTAGGCTTTCAGGCAAATCTCAAGGTATTAAAAAGCGGAGGCAAATCGCTCATCGTATTCCTGGGACTGGTAATAGTGCTTATCATATTACAAAACTTAACCGCCGTGGGGCTTGCAAAGCTCTTAAACTTAAATCCGCTAATCGGCATGTGCACCGGCTCTATCCCTATGGTAGGCGGACACGGCACCGCAGGAGCCTTTGGCCCGGTGCTTGAGGACTTAAACATAAAGGGCGCCACAACCATCTGTACAGCTGCAGCTACCTTTGGTCTCATATTTGGAAGCCTGATAGGCGGACCTCTTGGAAAAAGACTGATTGAAAAGCATAGCCTGCTTAATACAGCAGCAAACGAGGATGACAGCCTGCTGGTGGAGGATGAGAAAAAGCATGAGCGCCACACAAATATGTATGCTGATGCCGTATTCCAGCTTATCCTGGCAATAGGTGTCGGAACCATCTTTTACAATGTTGCTCACAAAGACAGGGCTCACCTTCCCGATATATATAGGAGCGATGCTTGCAGCCGCACTCATGCGAAACATATGTGAGTACACAGGAATCGCCACCATCCATATGGGAGAGATAAATGACCTGGGAGGTATAAGCCTCTCTCTCTTCCTAGGCATGGCAATGATCACACTAAGGCTCTGGGAGCTTGCATCACTCGCTCTCCCACTCGTCATACTGCTTGCAGCACAGGTGCTTCTCATAATCATATTCACGTATGTTATCGAGTTCAACATCATGGGGCGCGACTACGATGCAGCCATACTTGTATCAGGCACCTGCGGCTTCGGAACCGGAGCCACGCCAAACGCCATGGCAAATATGCAGGCTGTCTGCGACCAATATGTGCCATCCATCAAGGCATATCTGCTCATACCGCTCGTGGGAAGCCTGTTTGCTGACTTTTTGAACAGCCTTGTAATCACATTCTTTATAAACCTACTGTAAAACAACCGGAGAAAAATATGTTTGAAAAACTGAGAAAAATATTTAAAAACAGAGAAGAAAAAGAAAAACATAATTACGATTTAACTTTTGACAACGTGGCAATCCCAGAGGTACACGTAAAAAGCACCGAAAGTCACGATGACACAAATAAAGAAAATGCACCTATCAGCTATGACAATGTTGCCATACCTGAGGTGCATATCAGAAACAGAAAAAATAAATAAACTAATAAACTAAACTGTTTATTTGAACTATTTTGATACAGGCTGGTTGATTCCAGCCTTTTTCATTGCAATCTCAAATTCATGAATGCTGATTCCAAGCTCCT
>ERZ791819.383-NODE-383-length-22675-cov-9.753979_pt1 | contig 22675 bp, 19 predicted proteins | sample MGYA00510301_ERZ791819 | MGnify/ENA primary metagenome ERZ791819 (study PRJEB30046, sample SAMN00791999) | human gut metagenome | study: EMG produced TPA metagenomics assembly of the A metagenome-wide association study of gut microbiota in type 2...
TGGGATTCATGGTACAGTTATCAGTTCAGATACTGTTCCGTGAATAATTCAGGATAAGATATTGTGAAGCACTATTTCACATTGGAATACATATTTTGTGCAGATATTACAAAAATAATAAAAAATATGTGATACTACTGACAGATATATGTCGGTATGTTACAATCTATTCAAAGCACTACATTCTAACAAAATCTATCAGGCAGCATACGCCGTTTCAAAACAAGTCAAAACCACGTTAAGGGCTTTGTATATCAATAAGCAAGCCACCACGTCGGATATCAGAATTTTCAATGCTTTTAAATTACCAGCAAATAAAAGAAAAAGCAGGGAGAATTCGAAAATATCAGGCGGTTCTCCCAAACAAAAGGGAGGAAATGATTATCGCGCAAAAGACAAAGAAATCGTCATCAGACAAAGCCAAAAAGATCCAGTGGCATCCTGCGTTTTATGCAGCAGCGGAACTGGAACTAAAAGAAAACATCGAGGAACTTGATTTAATATCGGAGTATCATTTGAGTAAAGAACCGATCCGTATTGATCTTCTGATCATAAAAGAAGAAAATGCAGAAAAAGTGATGAAAAATGAAATCGGTCATATCATGCGAAAGTACAATGTGTTAGAATACAAAGGACCGGGAGATGAACTGTCGATAGACACTCTTTACAAAACACTTGGATATGCCTGCCTTTATAAAGGATATGGGAAAACGACCAATGAAATTCCAGCAGAAGAATTAACAGTATCCTTATTTCGAGAGGCATATCCAAAAGAACTGTTTTTGGAATTGAAAAGGAAAGGATATACCTTAGAAGAAAAATATCCCGGCATTTATTACGTGGGAGGGAACATTTTGTTCCCAGTGCAGATTGTAGTGATCAGCAGGTTAAGCCGGGTTATGCACAGCAGTCTAAGAATCTTATCTGCAAATGCCGATATAGAGGATATCAGGAAGTTCTTAGAACAAACGGAAAACATGAAGACACCGCGAGAGCGGAATAATATAGATGCGGTATTGCATGCAAGTGTTAGTGCGAACTATGAAATATATCAAAAGGTAAGGAGGGCGAATGGTATGTGCGAAGCATTACGGGAATTAATGAAAGATGAAATAGAGCAGGATGTAGCGAGAGGAGAAGCGAGAGGAGAAGCACGTGGAATTGTAGATACATGTTGTGATTTAGGGTTGCCAGAAGACGCTATTTTAGAGCGGTTGCAGAAAAAACTAAATATATCATTACAGACTGCCCAGGAATACCTAAAGACTTTTGGAAAGCAGATGGTATAAGTTAAACGCACACATTTTCACGAAAACGACCAGATGCGTTTAGAATACATATTTTATGGATATGTTGTTTCTACGCTTATGTATAAAATTTATAAAAACAAAGCATTACATTCTAACAAAATCTATCAGGTAGCATACGCCGTTTCAAAACAAGTCAAAACCACGTTAAGGGCTTTGTATATCAATAAGCAAGCCACCACGTCGGATATCAGAATTTTCAATGCTTTTAAATTACCAGCAAATAAAAGAAAAAGCAGGGAGAATTCGAAAATATCAGGCGGTTCTCCCAAACAAAAGGGAGGAAATGATTATCGCGCAAAAGACAAAGAAATCGTCATCAGACAAAGCCAAAAAGATCCAGTGGCATCCTGCGTTTTATGCAGCAGCGGAACTGGAACTAAAAGAAAACATCGAGGAACTTGATTTAATATCGGAGTATCATTTGAGTAAAGAACCGATCCGTATTGATCTTCTGATCATAAAAGAAGAAAATGCAGAAAAAGTGATGAAAAATGAAATCGGTCATATCATGCGAAAGTACAATGTGTTAGAATACAAAGGACCGGGAGATGAACTGTCGATAGACACCTTTTACAAAACACTTGGATATGCCTGCCTTTATAAAGGATATGGGAAAACAATCGATGAAATCCCGGCGGACGAACTGACCGTGTCATTGTTCCGTGAAGCATATCCAAGAGAACTGTTTTTTGAATTAGAACGAAAAGGATATGTACTGGAAGAAAAATATCCAGGTATTTATTACGTGAGAGGGAACATTTTATTCCCGGTGCAGATCGTGGTGATCAGCAGGTTGAACCGGACTATGCACAGCAGCCTAAGAATCTTATCTGCAAATGCCGATATAGAGGATATCAGGAAGTTTTTAGAACAGACAGAAAATATGAAGACACCGCGGGAGCGGAATAATATAGACGCAGTATTACAGGCAAGTGTCAGTGCGAATTATGAAATATATCAGAAGGTAAGGAGGGCGAATGGTATGTGCGAAGCATTACGGGAATTAATGAAAGATGAAATAGAGCAGGATGTAGCGAGAGGAGAAGCGAGAGGAGAAGCACGTGGAATTGTAGATACATGTTGTGATTTAGGGTTGCCAGAAGACGCTATTTTAGAGCGGTTGCAGAAAAAACTAAATATATCATTACAGACTGCCCAGGAATATCTCCAAACCTTTGGAAAACAGATCGTAAAAAATTAACGAACGTCAGGAAAATCAAAAACATATGAAATATCAGGAAAAAGACTTAGTTAAAATAGCAAAACGGGAGAACAACACAAAAAGAAGTTATCTAGTAGTAGATCCACTGCAGGGAAAGCATGTTCCGGTAGAACCTTCGAAAGCATTGAATCTTTTCAAAAGTCTTGCAGAGAAGCTTCAGGGAAAATATGAAGGCGAGAGACTGCTTTTGATCGGTTTTGCGGAAACTGCAACAGCAATCGGTGCGCAGGCTGCGATCACTCTGGGAACAAAGTATATCCAGACAACGCGGGAAGTAATACAGGATGCCAGATATTTATTTTTTTCAGAAGCACACAGCCATGCGACTGAGCAGAAATTAGTAAAAGATGATATAGACCGTGTGATAAATGATATCGACAGGATTGTATTTATAGAGGATGAGGTGACCACTGGGAATACGATCATGAATATCATTAAGATCATAACAAAAGAGTATCAGAAAAAAACAAAATTTGCAGTTGCTTCATTGTTAAATGGAATGACAGAAGAATACTTAAAAATTTACCAGGATGAAAAAATAGAACTTCATTATCTGGTAAAAACGGATCATTCCGGATACGGTACGGTTGCGGAGCAGTATAGATGTGATGGTTTATATATTTGTGCGATACCGGAGAATCATACGCAGGAAAGCGCGGATATTGATGTGCAATCGGAGAAGAATATGCGGGAACATATCATATCGATTCCCGGATGGATGAATGCAAGACGTTTCGTTGACGCAAAACAATATGAGGCTGCATGTAAAAAACTTGCGAAAACCGTGATCACAGAGACTGTTGTGAAACAGGGTGAACGTGTACTTGTGATTGGCACGGAAGAGTTTATGTATCCGGCACTTCTGACAGGGTACGAAATCGAAAAAATGGGATGTGTTGTCCGCTGCCATTCTACGACTAGAAGTCCGATCGCGGTCAGTACCGAGGAAGAGTATCCACTGCATTGCAGATATGAACTGCGCAGCTTATATGATCCGGATCGAAAGACTTTTATTTATGATTTGGAAAACTATGACAGGGTTATCGTTATGACGGATGCAGCATTAGCGTCGTTAAAAGGATTAGAAACGCTGATTTACGCACTTCGGATGAAAAATGAAAATATATCTGTGATCCGTTGGTATTAAAGAGAATATAGGAATGAGGACAAAAATGAGAAGTTCATACAGCGATGAGGATGTGATCCTTTTACTAAAAGATATCACTGGCATGGTGCAGCCAGAGCCGACCGAAGAACGGGAAAAACTGATTCAGGCGGGCAGGCATTACAGTGAAATGCTTCCAATCGAATATGTTCCGACAGAAAAATATATGCAGGTATACCGGGAAGCGTTAAAAAATTATGCAAAACCGGTAGCACTGGCAGTTGGAAGACTTGCGGACAAGATCATTGAAAAAAAGGGACAGAACATTGTGCTCGTTTCATTGGCCCGTGCAGGTATTCCAATCGGAATTTTAGTCAAAAGATACATTGCAAAAAAATATCATATCAATGTACCGCATTATTCTATTTCCATCATTCGTGGTAGAGGGATTGATGACAATGCGATGAAATATCTGTTGAGCCGGTATGAGCCGGGGCAGTTGTTGTTTGTGGACGGGTGGATTGGAAAAGGCGCGATTTTAAATGAATTGAAAAAAGATCTTGCGCAGTATGAAGATGTATCGTCCGATATTGCTGTGATAGCAGATCCTGCCAATGTGACAGAACTTTGTGGTACGCATGATGACATTTTAATACCGAGTTCCTGTTTAAACAGCACAGTGTCAGGTCTGGTCAGCAGAACATTTTTAAGAAGTGATATCATAGGCAAAGATGATTTTCACGGAGCTGTCTATTATGGCGAATTAAAAGATTCGGATCTGTCCTACGAGTTTATCCATACCATTGAAAAAGAATTTAATATGGATGCAGGAAAAGAAGATAAGCGGGTGGAAGGCTTTGGTATTGGTGAGGTAAAACAGATCGCAGAAACATTTGAAATTGATGACATCAATCTGATCAAGCCGGGAATTGGTGAGGCAACAAGAGTATTGCTCCGAAGGGTTCCCTGGAAGATTCTGATTGATGAGAGGTATAAGGGAGATCCGCAGCTTGGACATCTTGTGAGATTAGCGGAGGAAAAAAATGTACCAATCCAGTATTATCCGATGAGGCATTATAAATGCTGCGGTATCATTAAAAAAATGTCAGATATATAAAAATACTGTCGGTTTCCAAGGAAATTTATGCATAGATAAGTCTGGTCTATCATGCCAATGAATTTATGCATACATAAATTTAGTTCTGGATGCCAAAGACCTCTGCAAGAAAAAATATTTTTTCTGCCCAGTTATGGTGGGTTTTGTACTCGTTCATCCTTTCCTGAGCCGGATTTCCGGCAACCAGGGAGGCAGAGCTTTTATCCCAGTTTAAAATTGCTTTTGCATCGTTAAAATCTGATCGTGTAACCTGATAAGCTTTGTTTACAACGGAGATCTGGTTTGGATGGATGACAGTTTTTCCGGTGAATCCGCAGAGTTTATCGTCTTTTAATTCCTGAATTAATCCATTTTCCCAATTATCACCCGAATAATATTCCCACACAGGACCGGAGATGACGTAGTCCATGCCGTAAACGGTTATGATATCAGAAAAAATATCAGCAACAGGTTTGATCCGGTGAATGGACTCGTCGGAATGACGGCGGAAGCCAAACATGTGACACAGATCATTTCCGCCGACACGGATATTTAAAACGAGATCTTCCACTGGGTGAAGCAGGTTCTTTAAATCGTACAGGATATCAACGCGGTGTCTTAGATCAATGATGGAGGAACTTTCATAGATCGGCATCATATATAATTTCTTTGAAGCCTGTTCGTTTGCCCGGATCATTTCTTCTATATAAGAGTTGGCGGCATCAGTAGTAAATTTCGGAATGATATAACCGGTGATCAGCTTTATGCTGTCGCCGAAAGCCTTTGTTAAGCGTCCAATCTGACCGGCATTGCGGACGCGGATAAAGATTTTCGGAAGATAAAAAGGATGATCCTGGAAACTTTCAAATATCTGATGGATGGAAGCAATCAGATCCTGCTCGGCTTCCATCACAAAATTGTCATTGATCGTATCTTCAAGGCATAAAGCCAGAGAATATTTATTTCCAAATTTTTCATGAATCACAGAGTCAGCAATCGTTTTTTTATTGGCAGGACAATAGAGCAGTGCGCCAACACTGTAATAAATCATATCATTTTTCAATTTGTAAAAATCCCCCTGAGTGCGTAAATTGTAATGCAAATTGAATTATAGCATTAATATAGGTAAAAAGATAGATGGATTAGACGTAATATGTGTGATACAATCAGACGTATAAGCTGCTCTGACACATTACAGCAGTATGCTATACTTTTAGAAGATTCTATAATAAGGAAGGAAACGTATGAGTAACAGTGGCAAAAAGATACGTCTGTCATTTAATTCTCCGGTGATTTTGGGATTTACAATTATCTGCTTTATCGTGTTGATTTTGGATAAATTGACAGGAAGTGCATCCACGCGGACATTTTTCAGTGTCTACCGGTCATCGTTAGCAAGTCCGTTCACATACATCCGGTTTTTTGGACATGTATTCGGACATGCCAGCTGGGATCATTTCTTTGGAAATATTATGATGTTATTGGTTGTAGGGCCGCTTTTGGAAGAAAAGTATGGGTCGGCAAATATTTTATTTGTAATTTTAACGACAGCGCTGGTGACAGGTGTGATCAATTTCATATTTTTCCCCCATGTCCAGCTTCTTGGTGCAAGCGGTGTTGTATTTGCGTTTATATTACTTGCATCCTTAACAAGTATTGAAGAAGGAAAAATCCCGCTTACATTTATTCTGGTTGCACTGATCTATATCGGGCAGCAGGTGTATGATGGCATATTTATCCGGGATAATGTTTCAAATCTGACACATATTTTGGGTGGTATTGTCGGTTCAGGTCTTGGCTATGTGATGAATAAAAACAAAATGAACAGATATTGAAGGTGAGAATGCGCTATGTTAGAACATAAAAAGATTCGCAGCCTTGATGATTACTTTGTCGATCTCGATAGCAGACAAAGCAGAGAGGTGTATTTTTACCGGATCAATGGATACACGGAAAAAATCGGTGATTTTATAAAAAAATATTATGACACGGCAAGAAGAAAGGGCGTGGTGATCGAAGGGAAAATCCCTAATCCGGATGAGCAGAATCTTGCGTATTATTCGGAAATTATGGGTATGGATTTTCGGATGGATCCGTCATTTATAACCGCTGGGTTAAAGAAATGGCTGCCGCGTATGAACGATCTGCAAAGGAAGAATGTGGCAGATTCGATTTATGACTCGCTTGATTCCATGAGACGGAATGGAAAAACAGAGAATATGCAAAAAAATGCATATATCAAATTTATGTGCTGGCTGTATTACAAATTTGAGCGGATTGTAAACCAGCTTGGGGCAAATGAACTGCCCAAGATCCTTTATGAGGGGGATATCAGTAATTACGAGCTGATGCTGATATCAATCCTGTCAAATGCAGGGTGTGATGTGGTGTTGCTGCAGTATCACGGTGATGCAGGGTACCTTAAGTCAGATCCGGATTCCGTTTTATCGGACGATCTAAAAATGGAGGGGATGACAGCTTTCCCGGAAGAATACTGCTTAAAGAAAGTCCGTGAAGCGATACAAAATGATTTTGAAAAAGAACGGCTGTATGGAAATCTTCCTTCTGTCAATAACTGTACTAATGCCTGGATCAGCGGAAAAGGATTTGAAGATATCAAAAAAAGTGTGTTGAGCAGAGGGACAGATTCCCGTTTCTTTTATAATTGTTTTTACCGGATCAATGGAGCAGAGGACAAGCTGACTTATGCAAACGAATTGTTTCAGCTGCAGCTTGAACTGAAAAATGCCAGACGAAAGACTGTGATCGTAAATGGAGAGATTGAAAGACCGACACCGGATGAGATCGCAGATATCCGGCGAGGAAACTATGCAAAAGCAGATCAGCTTATCATGGATCTTTCCGCCAATATAAAATATCCGGCAAGTATGGAACTGCAGAAGATCATGCATAAAACATTTGTTGATATTCTTCTTGCAGAATTTAGCAAAGAAGGCGATAATTTAAACAGGCTCACCAGTAAGGCGGTATATCTGTTGTGCTGGCTAAAGAGATATCTGCCGTCTTTATTTTCTGACTGGAAGATGCCGGAAATCGGATGTTTTATTCACATGGGTGGTTGTCAGAATGAAAATGAGGCACTGTTTCTTAAGTTTTTAGCAAGACTGCCGGTTGATGTGGTGATCCTGTGCCCGAACCGGAATGTACCTTGTCAGCTTACAGATCCTTTGCTGTATGAACTGAATTATGAGGAAAGTCTTACCATGGAAAGGTTTCCGGAAGAAAATTCACAGGTTAAAATGGGAACAGTGGCATATCATGCGGAGAGAGAACTGGATACATTAATGTATCAGGACACCGGAATGTACCGGAATCAGCAGTATGGAAAGGCGAATATCATCAGCCTGCAGACCATGTATGAAGAAATAAAGATCCTGTGGGATCAGGAGCTGAAGTACCGGCCGGATTTTAGTGTGGTCGATGGTGTGGTCAACATACCGGTTATTTTTGCAAAGGTTTCCGGTGTAAAAGATGGACAGACGGATCATTACTGGACATCAGTAAAAGAATTGGTTACGGAAGATACCATTGTGATAAAAAAGGCGCCTTATATAGAGCCGATGGCACCGAATCCGATGAAAATGTATGCTGCCGAATTTTTTAAGAATGGAAAATTGCAGCGAAATAAGATCAAAGCACATCCGAAATATCCGTATGGTATCCTGAGAGAAGATATACAGGAAATGATTCTCGATAAGATGCAGCTTTTGATCAATCAGAAAATGATAAAGGGAATCGGGGAAAATGGCATGGAATATACAGTCATTGCGCAGATTTTAAATCTGCCAAAGGATATTGTAAGACTGATCCAGAAATTTGATCTTACCCGGAAAAATCCGAAAATGATCTACATTAATACATCGGAGACGGTAATTTCGTTAGAGGATTCGATCCTGACAGCATTTTTACATCTGATTGGATTTGATATCGTATTTTTTGTACCGACAGGATATCAGAGTATTGAAAAATATTTTAACGGGCAACTAATGGAAGAACACCAGATCGGGGAATATAAATATGATCTGCAAGTCCCTGACCTGAATAGTATTTCATTTGGCAGTACACGCTACACTTGGCGGGAGAAATTTTTTAAGAGAGGTAATTAGTGTGAAAAACATTTCACACGCAGAAATGGAGGAATCGTATGGGACTTGATTTTAGCAAAACAATGACTGCGGAAGCACCGGCAGCCACAGCAGTTCCGGACACAAAGGATGAGATCGCTGTTGTGGAACAATATGATATTGTTGCCGACAGGGAAAAAATGAACTCAGAACTGGTCAATTCTGATGAAGTTGACCGGATCGTCAGTACGATCGAGATCAATAATCTTGAGACGATCGTCACATTTGGAGCAGAGGTGGCAGAGGAGATTTCAAAGGCTTCGGATGTTGTGTTAAACAGTATGAATATGTCACAGTTAGACGATACCAGCGAAATGTTAAAAACGTTAGCAAAGATCATGGATCAGTTTGATATCGATGAGATCAAAGAAAATCCGGGACTGTTTGGAAAATTATTTGGAAATATGAAAAAACAGCTCGACAAGATTCTTGCAAAATACCACACAATGGGCGAAGAAGTCGATAAGATCTACGTTCAGCTCAAAGGCTATGAGTCGGAGATCAAACAGTCAAACCGTAAATTAAATACGATGTTTGAGGCAAATGTAAATTATTATCATGAACTCGTGAAATATATTCTTGCCGGCGAGCAGGCATGCAAAGAAATCGAAGCATATATTGCGAAAAGACAGCAGGATATGGAGACTACCGGAGACGAGTCGATCCGGTTTGAACTTACCAGTTTAAATCAGGCATTGATGATGATGGAGCAGCGTACACAGGATCTTCGAACAGCAGAGAATGTTGCAATGCAGTCCATTCCGATGATCAAAGCGATGGAATTCAGCAATTATAATCTGGTCAGAAAAATTAATTCCGCATTTATCGTGACGCTTCCTGTATTTAAACAGGCACTTGCACAGGCAATTCTGCTGAAACGCCAGCGCATTCAGGCGGAGGCAATGTCAGCTCTTGATAAGAAGACGAATGAGATGCTTATTAAGAATGCACAGAATACTGTAGAGGTTTCTAAGGCTACTGCTAAGATGGCATCCGGAAGCTCTATTCAGATTGAGACACTTGAAACGACCTGGAGAACGATTACGAGCGGTATTGAAGAAACCAGAAGAATTCAGGAAGACTGCCGAAAGAAACGTGTGGAAGATCAGGCAAGGCTTGAGGCAATCAAGGCGGACTTCAACAGACAGTATCATATGCCGCCGGCAAACAAGTAAGTTATTTGAAATAACTATAGATTCATTTATTCTAAGGAGGTAATACTATGCCAATTAATTTATCAAAAGGACAGAAAGTAGATTTAACAAAAGGAAATCCGGGACTGAAAAATATCATGGTTGGTCTTGGCTGGGATGTCAATGCATATGATTCAGGTGCAGATTTTGACCTGGATGCAGCAGCATTTATGTTAGGCGCAGATGGAAAATGCCCGACAGATAAAGAGTTTGTATTTTATGGAAACCTGGTTCATCCAAGTGAGTCTGTAAAACATATGGGCGATAACTTAACCGGAGAGGGAGAAGGCGATGACGAACAGGTCCAGATCGATCTTTCCAAAGTACCGGCAAACATTGAGCGAATCGCTTTTACCGTAACCATCTATGAGGCAGAGGCAAGACGCCAGAATTTTGGACAGGTATCCAATGCGTTTATCCGTCTGGTGGATGAGACAACCGGAAAAGAAATGATCCGTTATGACTTGGGAGAGGATTTCTCCATTGAGACAGCAGTCGTTGTCGGTGAATTATACAGACATAACGGAGAATGGAAATTTAACGCAATTGGAAGTGGTTTCCAGGGCGGACTCGCAGCACTTTGCGGACACTATGGAATTGAAGTGGCATAAGGGAGGAAAACAAGGAGTAAAATCCTCTGCTCCTGCAATGGCAGTCGCATTTTGCTCCGCAAAACAAGGAGGATTGTAATGTCAATTAGTTTACAGAAAGGACAGAAGGTCAGTCTGTCAAAAGATAACGCAGGATTGTCAAAGATTATTGTCGGTCTTGGATGGGATGAAGTGCAGCAGTCTTCATCCGGAGGTGGATTCTTAAGTGCTTTATTCGGGGGCGGATCAAAGCAGCAGCCGATCGACTGTGATGCATCCGCACTGATGTTAAAGAATGGAAAACTGGTGGATAAATCAGACATCGTTTATTTTGGTAATTTGCACCATAAATCAGGTACCGTAAATCATCAGGGAGACAACCTGACAGGAGCCGGTGATGGAGATGACGAGCAGATCGTGATCGACCTTGCAAAAGTACCACAGGAGTATGACAAAATCGTAATCGTTGTAAATATTTATCAGGCGGTTCAGAGACATCAGCATTTTGGCATGATTGAGAATGCATTCATCCGTTTAGTTGATGCAAGAAACAATAATGAAATGTGCAAGTACAACCTGACTGAAAATTATTCCGGTATGACGGCAATGATATTTGGAGAAGTGTACAGACATAACGGAGAATGGAAGTTCAGTGCTGTTGGTCAGGGGACAAATGACCCTGGACTTGGCGAACTGAGCAGAAGATTTGTATAAATAGACTTGATACTTTAGAGGAGGTTAATTACCCAAAATGAGTAACATAAATAAAGAAGAGCTGATGAGAGGTCTGTCAGACTCACAGGTAAACAAGAGCAAACAGGATTTTGGAACAAATGCTCTTGCAAAAAAAGAGACAGAATCACTGTGGTCAATGTTCATCGGAGCATTTGATGACATTTGGATCAAAGTATTATGTGCAGCACTGGTCATGAAAATCGTTATTTCCGTTATCGGTGTATTTGTACCGGCATTAGCGGGAGAAAATGATGTTGTTGAGATCATAAGTATTGTTTTGGCAATTGCGCTTGCAACCGGCTTCAGTACTTTATCGGAATACCGCAACAGTTCCAGAAGTGAGGCGTTACAGGAAGAGTATAACAAGACTTATGCGAAAGTCATGAGAAATGGAAAACTGGTCAATATCCTTACCAGTGAGATCGTAAAAGGAGATACGATCCTTGTTCAGGCTGGTGATAAGGTGCCGACCGATGGTGTGTTATTTGAAGGACACATCAAAGTTTCACAGGCTGCATTAAACGGTGAGTCAAGAGACGAGGACAAAACGGCTGCTGACAACCTTGATGAAGCGGAATCTACAGACTACGCATCTGCAAATAAAATATTTATGGGATCTGTAGTGACCTCCGGTGAAGGTTATATGGTTGCAACTGTCATCGGTGATGCATCCGAGCTTGGAAAGATCAACAAGGCTCTGACGGATGACAATGAAGAGGATGAGAGAAAAGATACTTCAAGCCTGAAACTGGAAGTGGTAGCTGCCGGTATCGGTAAACTTGGTGTATCTGCGGCTGCCATTGCGGGCGTATTAGATGTTGTACTGAATCTGATCCGTACGGACGAACCGATCACAGTTGTTTATGTTCTGCTTTTAGTTGCTGAGGCAGTTATGTTAATGGCATCTATCGTTATCATGGCGGTGCCGGAAGGTCTTCCGATGATGAACAGTCTGGTGCAGTCCATGAACACAGAGTCCATGTACAAGAAAAATATTCTTGTCAGTCATAAGGCAGCGTTTTCGGATTCTGCATACATGAATGTCTTATTCAGTGATAAAACAGGAACCATCACACAGGGTAATTTATCATTAGTGGAATTTATCACCGGTGATGGTAAAATCGTGGATCATATTCCTAATCAGGAATTTATTGAAGCGATCACATTAAATAACCTTGCAAAAATATCTGAAGGAAAACCGATCGGAAGCAACAACATGGACAGGGCTCTTTTAGGATATGCATTAGAGCACGGTTATGATGATTCAAAAAATGATCCGGATAAAGTTGCTGATATCAGCGGATTTGATTCTGAGAAGAAATGTGCGACTGTTACACTGAAAAACGGACTGGTTTACTGGAAAGGTGCAACAGAAAATATCATCGGTAAAGTAACGCATTATATGCTTCCATCCGGTGAGGAAAAAGAGTTCACTTCTGCAGATAAAAAAGCAGTGGAAGACCAGATGCTTGCACAGGCAAAGCGAACTATGAAGTTACTTTCTGTTGCAAAGATCGCAGATGGAAAAACAGTCTTAATGGCAGTGCTCTGCTTAAGGGATAATGTAAGAACAGATGCGGTTGAGACCGTTGAGATTTTAAATAATGCAGGTATCCAGGTTGTTATGGTAACCGGTGATGCAGAGGAAACAGCAGTTGCCATCGCAAAAGAAGCCGGAATCTTAAAAGATGAGAAGAATGACGTTGTTCTTACCCATGAGGAATTAGAGCAGATGTCAGATGAAGAATTAAAGAAAAAACTTCCGAACCTTCGTGTGGTAAGCAGGGCAAAACCGCTTGATAAGAAGAGACTTGTCTCTATTTCACAGCAGCTTGATAATGTCTGCGGTATGACAGGAGACGGTGTCAATGATGCACCGGCATTAAAACAGGCAGATATCGGATTTGCCATGGGAGACGGTACAGCAGTTGCCCAGGAGGCAGGTGACGTTGTCATCTTAAATAACAGTCTGACATCCATTAAAGACTGCGTATTAAACAGTAGAACGATGTCTAAGTCAGTAGGTAAATTCCTGATCTTCCAGCTGACGGTAAATATCAGTACCCTTTTGATGAACATCATCGCACCGATCCTCGGATGGACAGAGCCGTTTTCCATTGTACAGATCTTATGGATCAACCTGATCATGGATACATTGGCAGCCATGGCATTTGGTGGAGAGCCGATCCTTGACCGTTACATGAATGAAAAACCGGCACTCAGAAAAGATAACATTTTAACAACTTATATCAAATCTGCGATCGGAACCAGTTCTGTATTTATTACACTCGGTTCGATCCTGATCCTGGAAAACATTGGTGGGATTACAGATTTTGTAACACCGGCAGGCTGTGCTGACCCGGAATTATATGAAAAAACATTTATGTTTGCGTTTTTCATTTATTCCATTATCTTTAACAGTTTAAATACCAGATCAGAGAAATTTAATGTATTTGAACACATCAGAGAAAATAAGAACTTTATCATTGTCATGGGTGCGATCTTTGTACTGCAGACCATCATTATTGAAATTGGTGGTCAGGTATTCAGCACAACAACTTTAAATGCAAAAGCATTGCTTGTTTCCATGTTGTTAGCGGTACTTATCATTCCGGTTGATATGGTAAGAAAAGCCATCGTTTCGAAAAAATGATTGTCTTTCATACTGATTTAGATAATACGATCATCTATTCCTATAAACATGACATCGGGATGCGGAAGCGAAATGTGGAATTCTATCAGGGGAGGGAAATATCCTACATCACAGAGGAAACATATCGTCTTTTGCAGCAGGTAAAAAATGAAATGCTGATTGTTCCAACGACCACAAGAACGTTGGAACAATATCAGCGCATCGACCTTGGAATTGGACAATTCCCCTATGCATTAGTCTGTAACGGCGGTGTTCTTCTGGTAGATGGTATGCGGGATGAAGCGTGGTATCAGGATTCCCTGCACCTTGTGTCGGATAGCAGGGATGAAATGAATCTTGCAATGGAACTGCTAGAAAAAGATCCACGCAGAAAATTCGAACTCCGGTATATTGAAAAGCTGTTTCTCTTTACAAAATGTAATGATCCCCAAACAGTTGTAAATGATTTAAAAACATCTCTCAATATAAAATATGCAGATGTCTTTTCCAACGGCGAAAAAGTATATGTAGTACCGCGTTCTCTGAATAAAGGAACGGCAATAGACCGCCTCAGACAGAAACTAAAACCGGAATTCGTGATTGCCGCCGGAGACAGCGCCTTTGATATCCCCATGATATTAACCGCCGACCGCGGACTTGTCCCACACGGATTCACACAAAAATATGAAATCCCCAAAACATCCGTAACCCGGAAAAAAATAGATGAGATGCATCCGAAAAAAATATTTTCAGATGCCCTATTAGAGCAATGTCTGAAAATAAAAACGGAGTCCGTTGCAAAAGGTATCATCCACCCAGGATGATGCCACTTGCAACAGACTCCGTTTTTACCTGTAAAGTTAAAATTCTAAAGAGGTTACAGCCTGGCAGCATGCAATACAGGTGCCCCCTCGCACAACGGAACAAAACGAGCCTCAGCTTCGCGCAACTTACCCCCGCAAAACTTCGTATCCCCCTCTTTTTGCACTTTAGTTTTCACGGATCTTCACTAATCCATACTCACACTGATTCCGCCTCTGCGTTCCGAAGGCTGAATAATCACCGTAACCGGACAATTCCCATGCCACTCAAACTGATAAGACTCACCGGAAGCCTGTCCGATAAATGTTTTCCAGGAGATATCTGCCGTCACCTGAGGATCACAGTGTCCATTTCCAACCCAGCATACAACAGCATCCGGATCCACAGAGAGCGTATCCTGAGACATCACGTTGCTTAAAACAATCGGGTTGCCGTTACAGAGCACGGCGACATATGCATCTTTTCCACGTGCAATCAGAGTGGAAGTTGCGAGACCCTTCTGGGAAAGCACACCGACACCGATAAAACGGACACTGTAATCACAATCCTGGGAGAAAGCGAGAATATTTTCGGATTCCACTGAGATAGTTTCCCCCTGCTCTAAGTGATAGACCACAACATGCTGACCATAATTTGCGTAATAGGTAACAGAATCACCATTTAAAGTTACCTTCATAAGTGGGAGATTTTCTCCGGTCACTCTTCGTGCAAGCTGACCAAGCAGAGCCTGCCCGATATTATTCTGCGGTCCAAGCAAGACTTTTTCAAATTTGTAATTCTTTCCACCGGCATTTTCTCCGGCGATAAATGCACCTGCTTTTGTAAAGAGTACATCACTGCCAGTGCAGGTAACCTTTAAAGTAAGTTCGTTTACTGTTTCAAATGTTAACATAACAAATTCCCTCCAAAATCTAATCCTTTGTTTTAAATAACCTGAACTCCATACATCTCGCATAATCCTGCGAGATCTTTTGCCACGCCGTTTCCGATGGCATTAAACTTCCATGCGCCGTTATGCAGATACAGTTCGCCGATCATCATGGATGTTACATTTGAGTAATATTCATCCATTTTAAAGCTGACTAATTCGGCACCGGCAGAATCCATAATGCGGATATAAGCGTCCTGAAGCATTCCGAAGTTTAGATTTTTTTCTAATGTTTCGTTGATCGTCAACACAAATACGATTCTGGCAACGGATGTATCCAGTTTGGTGAAATCAACGGAAATGCTTTCGCGGTCAGCACCGTCCTCAACATGAAAAACCGTGCTGTGATCAGGACTTTCGGTCTGCCCGTAAAAGACGAACCAGGAATCACCGATCACCTTGCCTGATGCACCGAGCAGAAATGCGGACACATCCACATCACAGGCAGGATTTTTGACATTCCATCCAAGACATGCCTTTATGGAAGTGAGTTTCCCGGAATTCTCCAGTGGTGTTTTCTGACCTTTTTGCACCATATGTACCAGTGGAGGTAAAGGTTTTGACGTCGGTGTGGATGCAGGGTGCATGGCAGTGTGTTGCATGGAAGAAGTCGTTCCGGAAGATGCTTTTGATGCAGTCTGAGATTGTGTGTGGTTGATCGAAGTGATAGTTCGTGTTGTTTTAGCTCCCTCGACTTTCCGCTCGTTGATGGAAAGAACGGTCTGCCTGGTGACGGGAGCAGAGGATCTCATTGGAATATCTACCATAATAAAAAAAACCCCTTGTCATTTAGTAAAATAATAGAGTGTACGCTTTGCGGGCAATCTATTGTTATGAATTAATAAGTTTCTGAATTTCATTTTAAGTGATTCTGATAGAGGTGTCAAATTGCGAAATGTTGACAAGAAGGAGACATACATATATGATAAAAAATAGAAAAAGGAGGAAATGAGAATGAAAAAGAAAATCAGACTATTGGCAGTATGCGCAATTATGCTTTGTGGCATGATTGTCGGGGGAATTGCAAAGCCGGCAGAGGTTATGGCAAAACAAACGATCAAGGCAACAAGGGAAATGAAAGATGCGCCGAAGATTCAGTTGGATAAGTTATACCATATTGCGGCAAATGATTCACCACAGGCAGGGAAGGCAGATATTCTGGCATGGAACAGCCATGAGTGGAATTATTATGATTTTGTTACTGTAAAACTGACAGAAAAGACAAATCTTACACTTTTTGCACAGGAAACAGGTGGAAGTGACTGCTGGATTCAGCTCTACAATTCAGATGGCGAAAGAGTAGGCGAAGAATATAATGTTGGAACACGGTCAGGAGTATTGAAAAGAACAGAAAAATATTCTCTGATGGCAGGAACTTATTATTTAGGATTACAGCCACATGCAACTGCTGACATTCAGCTAAAATCAGAGAAAAAAATAGTGCTTTCTGAAAAAAAGGTTATTCTTGAGCCTGGCGACAAAACAACAATCGATGCAGTTTTAAAAAAATCAGATAAAGTTGTCAAGAATACGAAATTTACATATAAGTCAACAAAAACATCGGTTGCAAAGGTTTCATCAAAAGGAAAAATCGTTGCAGTAGCGCCGGGAAGCTGTAAGATTTCCGTAAAATCACAAGGTGTAACCAGCAATATAACTGTTATTGTACTCCCGAATAAAGTAAATAATATAAAACGGGTTGCGGCAACTAAGCAGTCCATAAAATTATCCTGGAAAAAGCAAAAGGGCGTATCCGGGTATGAAGTGTGGATGTATGATCCGGATTTAGAGGAGTTTACGAAAGTAAAGACGGTAGCATCTGATTTTTCATCTGCAAACATTATACAGTTAAAGAAGGGGACAACGTATAAGTTCCGCGTTCGTGGATTTGTGAAATCGGGTTCTAAAAAATATTATGGCGAATTCGGAAAAACATATAAACTGAAGACAAATAAGTAATTATTGATCGAAAAACAGGAAATAGAAATCAAACATTTTATATGAGAAATAAGTTAGGGAGGTCGGATGGGCTTCCCTAATTTTTTTGATCGGATTTATTTGGAAATTATAGAAGATCCTTGTTATAATACAACAGGTAAGCAGAACAAACAGCTTCTATGGCATACAGGAATTTGAGATACAAATAATGGAATGTATGTTTGACAGATCATTTTATTATGATGAATAAAAATGCAGGAATGGAGAATTTATGCAGATCTATGTGGATGCGGATGCCTGCCCGGTGGTGGGAATCGTGGAAGAACTTGCAATCAAATATAAGATACCGGTGACGCTGTTATGTGACACGAATCACGTTTTATATTCTGATTACAGTGAAGTAAAGATCATTGGTGCCGGGGCAGATGCGGTGGATTTTGCACTGGTTAATTTATGCCGGAAGGGAGATATCGTTGTGACACAGGATTATGGGGTAGCGGCGATGGCACTTGGAAAAGGTGCATTTGCAATCCATCAGTCCGGAAGGTGGTACACGGATGATAACATCGACCGGATGCTGTTAGAGCGCCATATGAATAAAAAGGCGAGGCGGGCATCCGGGAAGAATCATCTGAAAGGACCCAAAAAGAGAAACACGGAGGATGATATGCATTTCCGGGAAAGTTTTGAAAAAATGATTCGAAAGGGAATGGAGAATATTTATGGCACAACATGAAAAATTTTATTTAAATGGTACCTGGCAGTTAAAAAAAGCGGATGAAACACTGCTCTGCCCGGTGGAGATTCCGGGTTCAGTACTTTCCGGACTGACAGAACACGGTTTACTTGAAGATCCATTTTACCGGATGAATGAGTACCCGACAAGAGAGCTGCTGAAAAATGATTTTATTTTTTCAAGGGAATTTGAACTGAAAAAAGAAGAGGGAAGAGTGTATGCACTCTGCTGTGACGGAATCGACACGGTGGCAGATATTTTTATCAACGGCATGCTGATAAAGCATGTGGATAACATGCATCTTCGTTACCGGATCCTGTGCACAAATGTCCTGAAAAACGGGACAAACAATATCACAGTGAAAATCCATTCTGCAATCGCATATGTAAACGAACATGTGCCGGCAGCGGGAAAAGAGATTCATTACACGGCATGCGGTGCGATGGAAGGAAATCAGTATATCCGGAAAGCACATTCCATGTTTGGCTGGGACTGGGGTCCACAGTTACCGGATATGGGGATCTGGCGTGATATTTTTATTGACAGCTATGAGAAGGCAGAACTGTCTGATCTGCATATCAGACAGGAACACATAGATGGAAAAGTTTTTCTGTCGGCAGAAACAAAAGTGATGTTGCCGGAAAAGGCACAGGACGGTGAAATTGCGGAAGCTGAGTATCTGGTATTACCACAGAGTGCGGAAAGTAATGCCCGGATATTGAAAGAAAGTGTGGGAAACAATGATTCGACACTGGCAGAGAATGCAGATAATCTTGAGGTAAAAATCACGTTGCAGACACCGGATGGAAAACAGATTTCTTTTTCGGATGGAAAATGTCTGGTTGAAGATCCGAAACTCTGGTGGCCGAACGGATACGGTGCACAGCCGCTTTATACGGTGCGTGCGGAACTTTTTCTGGGCGGAGAATTTCTGGATGTAAAAGAGCTGCGCATTGGTCTGCGTACATTGACGGTCAGCCGGGAAAAGGATGCATGGGGTGAGGAGTTTGCATTTTGTGTCAATGGGGTAAAGATTTTTGCCAAGGGTGCGGATTATATCCCGGAGGACTGTATTTATTCAAAGATTACACCTGAGCGCATTTATGAATTGCTGGATATTGCGGTGGCGTGTCATTTTAACTGTATCCGTATCTGGGGTGGTGGATATTATCCGGCGGATGTTTTCTATGATTACTGTGATGAGCATGGTCTGATCGTATGGCAGGATTTTATGTATGCCTGCAATGTCTACGAACTTACGGATGCGTTGCGGGAGAGCATTATAGAAGAAACAAAAGATAATGTAAAAAGATTAAGACACCACGCAAGTCTTGGACTTTGGTGTGGCAACAATGAGATGGAATCAGCCTGGGATCACTGGGGTGGTTTTAATGATCATTCGGATGCATTAAAACAGGATTACCTGACAATGTTTGAAAAGCTGATCCCGGAAGCATTAAAGAGTGAAAATGATGCAACGTTTTACTGGCCTTCTTCCCCATCATCCGGCGGTAATTTTACGGACCCGGACAGCGATGATATCGGGGATCGTCATTACTGGGATGTATGGCATGGAGAAAAGCCGTTTTCTGACTATGAAAATTACTATTTTAGATTTTGCTCAGAATTTGGATTCCAGTCGTTCCCTTGTAAAAAAACCATCAATACCTTTACCCTGCCTGAGGATCGCAATATCTTTTCCGAAGTTATGGAGAGTCATCAGAAAAATGGTTCTGCAAATGCTAAAATTCTGCATTATATTGCGGAGAACTTTTTATATCCAAAAGATTTTGAGAGTCTGATCTATATCAGCCAGGTGCTGCAGGCAATCGCAATCAAAAGCGGTGTGGAACACTGGCGCAGAAACAGGGGACGCTGTATGGGTGCAATTTACTGGCAGTTAAATGATAACTGGCCGGTCGCATCCTGGGCAAGTATTGATTATTTTGGAAGATGGAAGGCACTGCAGTATTTTTCAAGACATTTTTATGCGGATGTACTCGGCAGCTTAAAGGTATCTGAAGATGCAGTCTATACGCCATATCTGCAAAATGAGACAATGCAGGAAGTATCGTCTGATGTCACGGTTTTCGTGAAAAATATGCTGGGGGAAGTTCTCTGGAAAAATTCGCAGCGTGCAGTATGTGAACCGTTGTCCGTGAAAGCAATGGGGCCGGTTTCTTTGAAAGATGTGATAGAAGGCAGGGAAAGTGAAGTTTTTGTGGAGGCGGTATTTACACACTCCGATGGAACTTTGAGCCGTCAGGTTGAAATGCCAAAACCGTATAAACATATGCAGATCAAAAAAGCAGAGATTACTTTTGATGTAATGATAGAAGGCAATCTGCTGACGGTGCGGTTAAAATCAGATGCTCCGGCATTTTTCGTTTCAGTGGAGAGTAATGTGGATCTGGTCTGGTCGGATAATTTTATGCATCTGACCGGAAAAGAACCTTATGAGATTACGGCTGTTTTGCCGGAGGGGGCAGAAGGCGTGCCTAAGATCCGGGTACGGTCACTGTGCGATTCATGGGAAGTGGAAGAATAACTCTAAAACAGAACAGCTTTACACCTTCTTATACAAGTGTTATCATAAAATTAGTTAGAAATAACTAACATATGAAAAACATTTTAAAGAAGGTAGAATTCTATGAAAGTATATTGTTTTGGAGAGAAAGAAAAACCGGTTATTTTCCTTTTCCCGGGAACCTGTTGTCACTGGAAAGGAAATTTTGAAAAAGTGATAGAGCCGTTAGAAGAATATTTTCAGGTGGCATGTGTTTCCTATGATGGATTTGATGAGACGGAGCAGACAGAGTTTCCAACGATGACAGAGGAGACGGAAAAGATAGAGCAGTATATAAAGAAAGAATTTGGCGGTCATATCTGTGCCGCATATGGCTGTTCTCTTGGCGGTTCCTTTGTTGGATTACTTGCAGCACGTCAGAATATCCATATGGATTATGGGATTTTAGGTGGTTCTGATTTAGACCAGTCCGGGAAGATTTCAGCGAAACTTATGACAAAACTGATGGCACCGATCTTTTATCCGTTTCTTAAGAAAGGTGAGATGAAAATTCCTTTTATGAAAAAGAAAATGGAAAAGATGATGGCAGAAGACGATGGCTATATCAAAGCATTTATGGATATGATAAAGACACCGGATGCTGATATGAGCCACATTACAAAAAAGAGTGTCGAAAACCAGTTTTATTCTGATCTGATCACGCCACTGCCAGATCAGATCGACCCGCCGGGAACAGAGATACATATTTTATATGCCCTTAAAATGGGAGAAAAGTATCGTGCGCGATATCAAAAGCATTTTAAAAGACCGGTTCTGCATGAGTTGGATCTGCAGCATGAAGAACTGCTTGCAGTTTATCCGGATAAGTGGGTGAAACTGATCACGGAGATCTGTGGTGGGTGAATCGGGTTTCCCAGCAAATGATGGTTTGTTTATGAAATAAATCGCCCGTCCAAATGGTGTTTCATAGGCTTGTGAATGGCATCTTGCGCAAAGCCGAAGTAATTTTTGTTCCGTTGTACGAAAATAAGAAAAGTCTAGGTATGCCTGATTTAGGTTTTCTCGGAGTGACGTGACCGGCAACAACGAGTCATCCATGACTCGATGCTGCCTTGTTCTGCCATCCGTGGCAGAACATCACTGTGTATCTACAGACACACTAAGATTTTCTAATTTTCTCCCAAAGTCACAAAATCAGCTTCGGCTTTGCGCAAGATGCCAGCCTCCAGGTTATGAAACACCATTTGGGTGGGCGGTTCATCTCAAAACTGGGGGCGTAGGTGCGGATTTTCGATATTCGCACAAATGGAAATATACTTAAAATGCTAATGTGCTGTATCATTAATATTCAACCTAATGGCTTCCCAGATTTTCCATCTGCTACATTGTATTACATGAATTTTTTCGTAAATTTCCAGACCAATAACACAAAATATTTTCAAATGTGTATGGCAATAAATATGAGCATAGTGTTATATATCGAGGTTTTTGCCAGTGTAATCAAAAAAATAATAAACTATTGAATATAGTTATTTGAAAATATTTTTTTAATCAGATTCACACATAAAACACTAAAAATTTACGCACTACACAAGGTTGTAAAATGAGTTCCCCAGCGAAGGGTGGTTCACAACCTTGCGGCTAGCAAATCGCATCAAGCCAGGACTCGTTTTGTGACTTTGGGAGAAAATTAGTC
>ERZ791819.436-NODE-436-length-20360-cov-6.342526_pt1 | contig 20360 bp, 19 predicted proteins | sample MGYA00510301_ERZ791819 | MGnify/ENA primary metagenome ERZ791819 (study PRJEB30046, sample SAMN00791999) | human gut metagenome | study: EMG produced TPA metagenomics assembly of the A metagenome-wide association study of gut microbiota in type 2...
TTTTCGGAGAATAACAAGGATTATAGAGGTTGTTTTAAACGAAAGAGCCGTGTTTTTGGCTAAAAATATTTTTTGTCTTACCTCTTATATCCCAAATATGTATTAACTTTGCACATCATTGTTTGGGAAATTATAAAATACTATTACGATATGAATATTTCTTATAACTGGCTGAAAGAATACGTCGACTTCGACCTTACTCCGGACGAAGTGGCAGCCGCACTGACTTCCATCGGTTTGGAGACTGGGGGAGTGGAAGAAGTTCAAACTATCAAGGGAGGATTGGAAGGTTTGGTAGTAGGCGAAGTGCTGACCTGCGAGCCGCATCCCAATTCTGACCACATGCATATTACGACCGTCAATTTAGGACAGGGAGAACCTGTGCAGATTGTCTGTGGTGCTGCCAACGTGGCTGCCGGACAGAAGGTTATCGTAGCTACGCTGGGTACAAAATTGTATGATGGTGACGAATGCTTCACCATCAAGAAGTCGAAGCTCCGTGGCGTAGAATCAAACGGTATGATTTGTGCCGAAGATGAAATCGGCGTGGGCACAAGCCATGAAGGTATCATCGTGTTGCCTGCCGACGTAGTTCCGGGTACACTGGCCAAGGATTACTATAATGTGAAGAGCGAATACGTACTCGAAGTGGACATCACTCCGAACCGTGCCGATGCCTGCTCACACTATGGTGTGGCACGCGACCTCTACGCATGGCTCATTCAGAACGGTCATAAAGCTACGCTGAAGCGTCCTTCGGTAGATGCATTCAAGGTAGACAATCATGACATGAATATCGACATTGTGGTGGAAAATACTGAAGCCTGCCCGCGTTATGCCGGAGTAGCCATCAAGGGAGTAACGGTGAAGGAAAGCCCTGAATGGTTGCAGAACAAGCTCCGCCTTATTGGTGTGCGTCCTATTAATAACATCGTTGATATTACCAACTACATCCTGCACGCCTATGGCCAGCCGATGCACTGCTTCGATGCCGACAAGATAAAGGGCGGCAAGATTGTGGTGAAGACTTGTGCCGAAGGAACTCCGTTTGTTACATTGGACGAAGTGGAACGTAAATTGTCCGACAAGGACCTGATGATTTGCAACGCGGAAGAACCGATGTGTATTGCCGGTGTGTTCGGAGGTCTGGATTCAGGTACTACCGAAACTACTACCGACGTGTTCCTGGAAAGTGCTTACTTCCATCCTACATGGGTGCGTAAGACTGCCCGCCGTCACGGATTGAGCACCGATTCTTCTTTCCGTTTCGAACGTGGTATCGACCCGAACATCACTATCTATGCCTTGAAGGAGGCCGCTCTGCTGGTGAAAGAACTGGCCGGAGGTGAAATTGCTTCTGACATCAAAGATAACTATCCGAATCCGATTGCCGATTTCGCGGTAGAACTTTCATATAATTATGTAAACTCACTGATTGGAAAGGAAATTCCGGCAGAAACGGTGAAGAGCATCGTAACCAGCCTGGAAATGAAAATTGTGGAAGAAACGGCCGAAGGTCTTTCTTTGCAGATTCCTCCTTATCGTGTAGACGTGCAGCGTCCGTGCGACGTGGTTGAAGATATTCTTCGTATCTACGGATATAACAACGTGGAAATTCCTACTACCCTGAAATCAAGCCTGAGCGTGAAGGGAGAAGTGGACAAATCGGTGAAACTCCAGAACCTGGTAGGTGAACAGCTGGTGGGTTGCGGATTTAATGAAATCCTGAACAACTCTTTGACAGCAGCCGCTTATTACGACGGACTGGAAACTTACAAGCCGGAAAATCTGGTTCGCCTGATGAACCCGTTGAGTAACGATCTGAACGTGATGCGTGCTACCTTACTTTTCGGTGGTCTGGAAAGCATCCAGCACAATGCCAACCGTAAGAATGCCGACTTGAAGTTCTTCGAATTCGGTAACTGCTATCACTTCCATGCTGAGAAAAAGAATCCGGAAAAAGTGTTGTCAGGCTATTCAGAAGAGTTGCACATGGGGTTGTGGATTACCGGAAAGCGTGTAAGCAACTCATGGGCTCATGCCGACGAAAACGCTTCGGTTTACGAACTGAAGGCTTACGTGCTGAACATATTCCGTCGTCTGGGCGTGAACTTCGGCTCGCTGGTATTCGGTAACCTTTCAGACGATATCTACTCAGTAGCTATCTCCGTACACACCCGTGGTGGTAAATTGCTGGCTACCTTTGGTGTAGTTTGCAAGAAGATTCAGAAAGCGTTCGATATCGACAATGAAGTGTACTATGCCGACCTGAACTGGAAAGAACTGATGAAGGCCATCAAGGGCAATACGGTAAGCTACAAGGAAATCTCCAAGTTCCCGGCTGTAAAACGTGACCTGGCATTGCTGATTGACAAGAAGATACAATTTGCCGAAATCGAAAAGATTGCTTACGAAACCGACAAGAAGTTACTCAAGTCTGTAGAATTGTTCGACGTGTACGAAGGAAAGAACTTGGAAGCTGGCAAGAAGAGCTATGCTGTAAGCTTCATGCTTCAGGATGAAAACGCTACACTGAACGACAAACAGATTGATAAGTTTATGCAGAAGCTGATTGGCAACTTGCAGAATAAGCTTGGAGCTGTGCTTCGATAATAAGTAAATTCATTAAAAAATAAATTTAAAATATCATCCAATGGGAAGAGCATTTGAATATAGAAAAGCTACGAAGCTGAAAAGATGGGGTCACATGGCAAAGACCTTTACACGTCTGGGTAAACAAATTGCAATTGCGGTAAAGGCCGGCGGTCCTGAACCGGAAAACAACCCGACTCTGCGTTCGGTAATCGCTACTTGTAAGCGTGAAAACATGCCGAAAGATAACATTGAACGTGCTATCAAGAACGCAATGGGTAAAGACCAGAGCGATTACAAAGGTATGACTTACGAAGGATACGGTCCTCACGGAATCGCCGTATTCGTAGATACATTGACTGATAATACCACTCGTACCGTAGCCGATGTACGTTCTGTGTTCAACAAGTTCGGAGGTAACTTGGGTACTACAGGTTCACTGGCCTTCTTGTTCGATCACAAGTGTGTGTTCACTTTCAAGAAGAAAGAAGGTATCGATATGGAAGAACTGATTCTGGACTTGATTGACTACAACGTAGAAGACGAATTCGATGAAGATCCGGAAGAAGGAACTATCACTATCTACGGTGATCCGAAGAGCTATGCGGCTATCCAGAAACATCTGGAAGAATGCGGCTTCGAAGATGTCGGTGGTGATTTCACTTACATCCCGAACGACTTGAAAGATGTGACTCCGGAGCAGCGTGAAACTATCGACAAGATGGTAGAACGTCTGGAAGAGTTCGACGATGTACAGACTGTATATACTAACATGAAACCGGAAGAAGACGCTGAATAAGCTTTTTCTTGAAAGATAATGACGGAACGGAGTATCCGGCCGGAATAATCCGGCAAGTGGTGCTCCGTTCTCTTTTTATGTTAACTCGACTAGCATATTGATGACAATGAAATATACTTATCGTACGATGGGAACATGCAGTTCTCAGATTGATTTTGAGGTAGAGGATGGCATACTGAAGGGCGTGCATTTTACCGGTGGTTGCAATGGAAACTTGAAAGGGATTTCAGCCTTGGTGGAAGGTATGAAAATAGATGAAGTGATTGCTCGTCTGGAAGGTATCCGTTGTGGCGGGAAGCCGACTTCTTGTCCCGACCAGCTCTGTAAGGCTTTGCGGGAAATCTAAGTGACTAAATGAGGGATATTGAAGCAAAGAGCACTTCTGAGAGATGAATGTTATGTCTCGGGAGTGCTCTTTTTATGTGAATGTTTGATATTAAAGCTACTCAGAAAGAGTGGAAAGCAGGAATACCAATAGCGCAGCCGCAATGGCTAGTGAAATGAAGGTAAAGACAGCCAGGAAAACGATTGTCTTGACAAATGTACGTATCCATCCCCGGCGGTATACCGTGTGCAGGGAAATGTAGGTGTACACGAACATACCTGTTACGAAGATAAGGAGAGTATACATCGGCATGTTTCCTTTAAACGATTCCATAAAAGTGTCACTTGTCAGCACGGGTACCAGCGGAATAGGAATCAGTATCAGAAACACGGTGTTCAGGTGAATGGCATGTACGAAATGCCACATGTAAGGAAACTTGGATTTCCGGAACATTCCTTGCAGAAGCCAGGCAAACAGAGGCAGAAGGAACATCATGTAGAGCGGAGTCCATTTGGACAAATCTCCCAAAAGATGGTTGAGAAAGGATTCCTGACGAAGTTGTTGTGCTTCATCGCTGTGGTCTTCTTTCCATTCGTATACGGGAGTTAGGGCGGTACCGGTCGAGTCTACCTGAAAGTGGCGTGCAGCTTGCAGGGATTCAGAGGTAATCTCCTCTTCCGCGATCAGGTTATCCAGGTACTCACCTTTTACTTTTTTGAGATTCAGAATGGTAGTCAGGTCTTTTTGCCGGAGAGTGGTTTCATGCAGGCAGGAGTCGGCCACGATCCGGGGCATTTGCACGTAGGAAAGAGAGAATCGGTCGTCCAGTTGTTGTACCTTGAACAATTCCTCGGCCTTTTCTACTCCTCTTTCCTGAAAAGCTTTCACTAACTCGGGGCCTTGGTATACATACATGCATGTATCGGGCAGGGTAGCAGACGATTTGAGTTGTGCTACGATTTCGTCGTTGATATTGAGGGAGCTTACCGCCTGCAATGCCTGATTGGCCTTGTCGGAAGCTATCATAAAGAAAAGGGTAAAGAAAACAACAGAGATACACATATAAAGCCGGAAAGGATGTACGTAGGAATTGATTTTTCCGGCATTGAATTCGTTGGTCAGGAATCCGGGACGGGTAAACATCAGCCACAAGGTTTGCCAGATTTTGCTATCAAACTGATAGACATTTTCAATGTATTGTCTGAGGTATTTCCAGAAAGGCTGGTAGATATCGAGGGCATATTGTCCGCAACAATGACAATACATTCCCTCCAGCTTGGTACCGCAATTCTTACAATAGGTGTACCCGGGTACAGTTTTTTTACGTATTCTCCGGAGGCGTTTCAACTCGATGAGGCGCATTACCCGGCGCTTTCGTTCTTTCAGTCTTTGCCGCATCTGGGCGAAAAGAGTCTTGTGGGTTTCTTCTTTGTGTGTGGTATTTTCCATGTCAGTAGAAATGTAATATAAATGATATTTTGACACAAAAGTACGTTTGCAAAATGAATTTAGCAAGTTTTTCTGAGGGGAATTGAAAATGCTTGGTATTCGGATTTAAGGAAATAAAAAAGTGATATTGTTTCTCTTGAAGCATGTATCACAGAAACAATATCACTCGGTGAATGAACAAACAAGAGGTATTTCACCCGCAAGTTTATCCAATCTTGCTTATCTTCTTTAATTTTTCTTCGTCAATGAGCTTGATTTTTCGTCCGTCAATAATAATCAGTTTTTCGGCGGCGAAATTAGACAAGGTTCGGATGGCATTGGATGTGGTCATGTTGGAGAGGTTGGCCAGGTCTTCTCTGGAGAGATAGATGCTCAGAGTACACTGGTCTTCTTCCACACCGTAGGTATCTTTCAGGAAAAGCAATGATTCTGCCAAACGTCCTCGAATGTGTTTCTGGGTCAGGTTGACTGTTCTTTCGTCGGAGATACCCAAGTCTTTCGACAACTGTTTGATGAAAAACATGGCAAGTTCCGTATTTTCCATAATCAGCTGCACGATGACGGGCATGGGAATCAGGCACATGGTACATGGCTCAAAGGCAGCAGCAGCGGTCACGAAATTTTCTTCGGCAAAATAGGCACGATAGGCAAAGTATTCTTTGTCCTTTATTACTCGGATAATCTGGCTGCGTCCCCCTACGCCGTCCTTGTAAATCTTTACCTTTCCGTTCAGCAGGCACATCAAATTCTCCGGCGTTTCACCTTCGCAATAAATCGTTTCGTTCTTTTTGTATTTCTGAATCGTAAAGTTCTGTGCCAGCAATTCGCGTTGTTGCTGTGTTAATGGTTGCCATAAATCTGGTATACTTTCGGCAATCTCAGCTTCTGTTAATTCCTTTTTTACCATAAAATGTTCCAAAACCATGTTATTAAGCACAAAGGTACGAAGAAAAATTGAAAATATTCTTTTTTTTCATCATAAAAATGGCCTCAGATAAGGGCTTTATTATATATTTGCTGTGAATATGCGAAAACTGAAAGGCTTATATGAGGCTTTGTGGGGCTTGCTGGCATTGTGCTTGCTGTGCTGTTTCCCACTGCGAGGGGTGGCGCGCGACAATGCTCCGTACCTTCCGAAAAAGCCTGTCGTGGCCGATTCTATTTTGGATTACATGTTTCATTCTGCATCTATTTATTTGCGTGAGGTGAAAGGATACAAGGGCGATTTGTATTTGAAAGGTCATCTGAAAGTACATAAGCAGAACCGGATTATCAAGTATGTGCCTTCCATGTTTCGTCTGGAAAAGGGTATAAATGATTATTTTCATGAGTCTATCAGTGAGCTGCAATATACGGCTCCTGCCATTTACGACCGGAAGGTCAGGGCAATATCTACGACTTTCCCCAGCACCAGAGGGCAGATATTCGACATTATGGACTACATGAAGTTCAATATTTATGCTCCTTCGCTGATGGGCAACAGGATACTTTCACCGCTGAACAGAAAGGCTCAGGTACATTATCATTATTTGCTTGAAAGGGTGGAGCACCGGTTGGGAGGAGAATTGTATTGCATTCGTGTCGTACCCCGTTACCGGAGCACGCAGTTGGTGGAAGGTTTTCTGTGGCTTTCATCAGCCGACTGGACTATCCGAAGAATGAATCTCAAGGGACGTTATGACCTGGTAAGGTTCCAACTGAGCATGCAGATGGGCGAGGAGGAAGATACGAAATATCTTCCTGTTTTACTGAATCTTGATTTGAACTTCAAGTTCCTGAAGAATCATCTGGAGATGAAGTATACGGGGTGGATGAAGTATTCATCGGTTGTTTATCGTAAGCCGGGGGAGGAATGGATTGTCAAGAAAACGAACGACCATAATCTTTCGAATTCTTATACTTTGTCGTGTGATACCAGTCGGCTCGTGGTGGAACGTGACTCGTTCAACCGCATCCGTCCGATTCCTTTGTCTGCTTATGAGGATTCGCTTTACCGTTCGGCGGATGAGCGGCGATTGAAACGGGAGGCCGATACGATAAAGGCAGAGCCTACAAAACTGAAGAAGAACATGGTGTTCTTGGGGCAGCTGGGGGATGCCTTGATTAGCAGCTATGACATTGACATCTCTAAAGTGGGAAGCATCAACTGCTCTCCGATTATCAATCCCTTATTAGTGAGTTATAGCCACCGGAACGGAATATCCTATCGGCAGGTATTTAAGTACAACAAGCTTTTCCATGATGGGCGTTTGCTACGTATTGTTCCTCAGATTGGTTATAACTTTACAAAGAAAGAGTTTTATGCCAAGGCGGATATGGAATATATCTACAATCCTCGGAAATTGGGCTCCATTGAAGTACATGGAGGAAATGGTAACCGAATTTACAGTAGTGTGGTACTCGACCAGCTGGAGCAGATTCCGGACAGTGCGTTTACCTTCGATGGACTTGAATTGGATTATTTTAAAGATGTATACGTAGATATATCGCATAACATTGAGTTGTGCAACGGACTAAAGTTAGGCACAGGTTTGGCTATGCATTGGCGTTATACTAAGAGTACGCCGGAAGTGGAAGCACGTGTACGTTCTAATTATAACAGTTTCGCTCCCCGTATTCGTCTGGAATGGACACCGGGCATGTATTATTATATGAACGGCAACCGAAAGATAAATGTCGGCTCTTTCTTTCCTACCTTTATGCTGGATTACGAACGGGGTATCAAAGTTTTAAAGAATTCCGGTACCTATGAACGAATCGAAGGTTCTGTGGAACAAATCATTCGTTTGAAGAATGTGCGTTCACTGGCTTATCATGTGGGAGCCGGTATGTTTACCAATCAATCGGATATGTACTTTGTGGATTATGCGCATTTTGCCAACTTGAATCTTCCCCAGGGTTGGAATGACGATATTGGAGGTACGTTCCAGATGCTGGACGGACGCTGGTACAATGCTTCCAGTCATTACATACGAGGTAATCTGACCTTTGAGGCACCTTTCATCCTCTTATATCCGGTCACCCGTTTGTTGTCGTTCGTACAGAAGGAACGTATTTATGCCGGCGTTCTTTTCATGCCCCACCTGAATCCTTATCTGGAATTCGGTTACGGCTTTGCTACCCACTTGTTTGATGTGGGTGTCTTTATCGGAAATGAAAAAGGTAAATTTACCTCCTTGGGATGTAAATTTACCTTCGAATTATTCAACAAATAAAAATAGTTGCATTATACTAACTCGTCCGAAGTATATCCTTGCGGAAGTGGACGACAGTTATATCCAGAAGCCATGATTTCACCGTAGGCTCCGGCAGAACGAAGTGCAATCAGGTCGCCACGGTGTACCTTGTTCAGGTCGATGGCTTTTCCGAATACATCCGATGATTCACAGATAGGACCTACTACATCGTATGCTTCTGCAGGTTCTTCCGAAGTGAGGTTCTCAATCTTGTGATAAGCCTGATACAAAGCCGGACGAATCAGGTCGGTCATTCCTCCGTCTACGATGGCAAACTGCTTGTTGGTACCTTGTTTCACGTAAATAACTTTAGTGATGAGGTTACCGCACTGACCTACCACTGAGCGTCCCAATTCAAAGTGAAGCGTTTGCTGCGGACGCAGGCGCAGGTGCTTGTGATAAGTAGCGAAATACTCTGCGAAGTCAGGAATCGGCTGGCGGTTGGGGTGTGCATAGTCAATACCTAAGCCACCTCCCACGTTGATATGTTCCACGATAATCTGACGGGCAAAAAGTTTCTCCTGTAATTCGTTTACACGGTTACAGAGTGCCACGAAGTCGCCCATATCCAGAATCTGTGAGCCGATGTGGAAGTGTAATCCTACGAACTTCACGTTTTTCATCTCCAGTGCCAGGTCAATCACACGATCCATGTCTTGTATACTGATACCGAATTTATTTTCTGCCAGTCCGGTAGTGATATTGGCATGCGTATGAGCACCTACATCCGGATTGATACGGAAAGCCACGCGGGCAATCTTGTTCTTTGCTGCAGCCAGTTCGTTGATGACTTCCAGTTCTGGAATAGACTCAACGTTAAAACAAAAAATGTCATAATCCAGTCCCAGATTGATTTCCTTGTCTGTTTTTCCTACTCCAGCATATACAATCTTGCTAGCAGGGAATCCGGCCTTGATGGCAGCTTTGATTTCGCCGCCGCTTACGCAGTCAGCTCCCAGTCCGCTTTCACGAATGATGCCTAATATTTTAGGGTTGGCATTAGCTTTCACCGCATAGTGCACACAGAATTTATTGTATTTTCCTGCTTCCTCCTTGATTTTATTTAAGGTTTCACGAAGCAGATTTGTGTCATAATAATAAAATGGCGTTTCCAGTTTTCGGAACTGCTCTATTGGAAAATTAGCTTTCATAAAATGGGTTTAGTTGTGATTGTTGTTATATTAGAAGAATAAAAAAGGCGGTGATGCGGTTTTTACTGACCGTATCCTCCGCCTTTAGCTTTTATAAAAGGTTGCTTTTATTTCTCTTTACCGTTGAAAAGCACGTTGCTCAATGACTGCAACGCCTGCTTCTTATCTGATTCACGAATCAGGAAAGAGATGTTGTAGTTACTTCCACCGAATGAAATCATACGTACCGGAATTTCACGCATTGCATCCAGTGCCTTTGCTTCGAAACCTACGTTTTCCCATTCCAGGTCGCCCACTACACAGACGATACACATGTCATGGTCTACCGTTACTGTACCGTACTTCTTCAGGTCGTTTACGATTTCGTTCAGGTGTTTTGTGTTGTCAATCGACATAGATACACCCACTTCTGAAGTACATACCATATCAATCGGAGTCTGGTAGCTTTCAAAGATTTCAAATACCTTGCGGAGGAAACCGTGAGCCAGCAGCATACGGCTTGACTTAATCTTGATAGCGGTGATGTTGTCTTTGGCAGCTACCGCCTTGATTTTGCCTTTTTCCGTATCGTTAGAAATCAGTGTGCCCGGAGCAGTCGGTTCCATGGTGTTCAGCAAACGTACCGGAATGTTGGCATATTTAGCCGGCTGGATACAAGTCGGGTGCAGAATCTTTGCACCGAAGTAGGCCAGTTCAGCTGCTTCTTCAAAGTGAAGCTGACGTACCGGAGAAGTCTTGTCTACTACGCGCGGGTCATTGTCGTGCATACCGTCGATGTCTGTCCAGATCTGGATTTCAGAAGCATTGATGGCAGCTCCAATCAGAGAAGCCGTATAGTCACTTCCTCCACGCTGCAGGTTGTCGATTTCACCGTATGCGTTGCGGCAGATGAATCCCTGAGTGATATAGATTTCATAACCCGGGTTTGCTTCCAGTTGTGCCGACAGTTTTTCGCGGATATAAGTCAGGTCCGGTTCACTGTTCTTGTCAGTGCGCATGTATTCCAGTGCCGGAATCAATGTCGCGTTTACGCCCTGCTCGCACAAGTAGTTAGTCACCATGTTGGTAGAGATGATTTCTCCCTGAGCTAGGATGACTTTTTCTTCAAATAAAGTAAATATGTCTTTCGTATAAGAACGAATGTAATCGAATACAGATTTTACGAAATCCAGTGTTTTCTGTTTATATTCTTCGGTAGAATACAACTCATCAATGTGCTGTTTATATTTCGCTTCCAGTCTATTGATGATTTCATTTGCACCTTCTGGATTTTTCTTGTACAGATAATCCGAAATTTCAACTAATGTGTTAGTCGTACCTGACATGGCAGACAGGACTACAATTTTCTGTTCGCCGTCAGTGATTAATTTGGCCACATCCTTCATTCTTTGTGCAGAACCCACAGATGTACCTCCAAACTTTAAAACTTTCATTTTACGTTTCGAATTTTAAATGTTCTATAATTAATTAATTTCGGGAGCAAATGTAATAATAAAAACCCTATTTTGGGGTCATTTGGGCAAAAATCCTTTTACTCCTTTGTCTTTTTTATGAATTTGTCGTTTCCGTGAGACGGTGATGTTCGCATTTGTACACTTTTCCGGAATATTCCGAAAGCAAGTTGAGGTTGTGCGTGGTCATCAGAATGGCTGAGCCCTGACGGCAGATGTCCTGCAATAATTCCACGATGCGCCGTCCGGTTTCCACGTCCAGATTGCCGGTCGGTTCATCGGCCAGGATAATTTCCGGTTTGTTCAGTATGGCCCGGGCGATGACGATACGCTGCTGTTCTCCACCGGAAAGTTCGTTAGGCATTTTGTACCCCTTGTTTTCCATGCCAACCTGCTGGAGCACTTCTTCAATTCGCCGTTCTATTTCGGTACGGTTTTTCCAGCCGGTAGCTTTAAGCACGAATTTCAGGTTTTCGTGCACGGTACGGTCGGTCAGTAGCTGGAAATCCTGAAACACGATGCCGAGTTTCCGGCGCAGGGTAGGGAAGTCCTTCCGTTTCAGGGTGCGCATGGCATTTCCCAGCACCCATGCTTCTCCGGCATCAATCTCCACCTCACCGTAGATGGTTTTCAGGAGAGTAGACTTTCCGCTGCCCACCTTCCCGATGAGATAGACAAATTCGCCTTTCCGGAGTTCCAGGTTTACGTCAGAAAGAATCTCCTGTCCTTGCAAGCTCACGTTTACGTGCTGGTAAGAAATGAGTGGTTGTTCTTCCATATATAGTGATTAGTGTTTTTTCCAGGTGGCGCTGTGACGCTCTTTCAATTCACGGGCTAAGTCTTCAATGCGGTAGCCTTTGTACGTAAGCAGCACAATCAAGTGGTAAAGCAGGTCGGCTCCTTCGTAAATCAGGCGTTCGTCGGTTCCATTGCAGGCTTCGAGGATGGTTTCTACAGCTTCTTCACCTACCTTTTGTGCCATCTTGTTGACTCCTGAATTGAACAGGCTGGTGGTGTACGATTTCTCCGGCATTTCCTGACGGCGACGGTCGATGAAATCCTGTAACTCTTTCAGGAACATGATGTCCTGCTCGTTTTTGTCTCCCCAGCAAGTATCTGTGCCCTTGTGGCAGACAGGGCCTTCCGGATGTACCATGATGAGCAGTGTGTCGTTGTCACAGTCAGCCTTTACCGAAACCACGTGCAGAAAGTTTCCGCTTTCTTCTCCTTTGGTCCACAGACGGTTTTTGGTACGGCTGAAGAAAGTCACCTTACCCGTTTCCATGGTTTTCTCGTAGGCTTCCTTGTTCATGAATCCCAGCATCAATACTTTTTGCGTATAGTTATCTTGGATAATGGCCGGAATCAAGCCATTCATTTTTTCAAAATCCAGTTCCATAATCTTACTTTATATAATATAGTTAGTTTAAACAGTTATCTGCGCACGGCGATACCTTCTTTGCAAAGGTAATCTTTTAATTCGGGAATTGGAATTTCACCGAAGTGAAAAACACTGGCTGCCAGGGCGGCATTAGCTTTTCCTAACGTAAATGCGTCACGGAAATCCTCTTTCTTGCCAGCTCCTCCGGAAGCAATGACCGGAATGGTAAGCCGGTCGGCCAGTTCGGCCAGTGCTTCGTTGGCATATCCTTCCTTTACCCCGTCGTGGTCCATGCTGGTAAACAAGATTTCCCCGGCTCCGCGGCTGTTGGCTTCTTCCGCCCATTCCATAAGGAAACGGTCGGTCTCCAGCCTTCCTCCGTTGAGGTAACATTTCCAGCCTTGCGGGGTTTGTCGGGCATCAATGGCCACCACACATACCTGCGAACCGAAATGGCGGGCGATGTCATCGATGAGCTGCGGGTTCCGGATGGCCGAAGAGTTGATAGACACCTTGTCGGCTCCGGCATTTAGCAGACGTTCCACATCGCTCAGTTCATGAATACCTCCTCCCACGGTGAAAGGAATGTTGATTTCCGCAGAAATGCGTTTCACCAGCTCCGTAAACGTTTTCCGTCCTTCGTGGCTGGCAGTGATGTCCAAATAAACCAGTTCGTCGGCTCCTTGTTCACTGTAAGCCTTTCCGAGTTCTACCGGGTCGCCCACTTGTCGCAGATTGACGAAGTTGGTACCTTTCACCGTTTGTCCGTCTTTGATGTCAAGACAGGGTATGATTCTTTTTGCTAACATAATCAGTTTCTTGAGTTAAGAGTTAAGGAAGAAAAGCTTTCAAGTCCTGCAGGGTGATACGCCCTTCATAGAAAGCCTTGCCGAATACCACTGCCGGAATACCTGCTTCGTTCAGTGCTTCAATGTCCTTCATTCCGCTGATGCCTCCGCTGGCTATCAGATGCAGGTCGGGGTGCGCCTCCATGATTTGCTTGTATAGCTCCAAAGACGGCCCGTTGAGCATCCCGTCGCGAGAGATGTCCGTGCAGAGTACCTTTGCGACACCTTTCTTTATATAGTCATCCAAGAACGGCATCAGCTCCAGACGGCTGCACTCCAGCCATCCGTTGACGGCTATTTTCCCGTCTTTGGCATCCGCTCCTAAAATAATCCGTTCACTGCCATATACCTTCATCCATCGGTTGAACGTATCCGGCTCCTTTACGGCGATGCTGCCCAGCGTTACCATCTGCGCTCCGCTTTCGAAGGCAATGTGCAAGTCTTCATCGCTTTTGATGCCTCCGCCAAAGTCAATGACCAGCGAAGTCTGTCCGGCCAGTGCTTCCAGTATCTTATAGTTTACCACATGCTTGGAAGCCGCTCCGTCCAGGTCGACCACATGCAGGCGATGGATGCCATGCGCTTCAAACATCTTGGCCACTTCCACTGGATTCTCGTTGTAAACCTTTTTCGACTGATAGTCGCCCTGAGAAAGTCGTACACACTTCCCGTCGATGACATCGATGGCTGGTATAAGTTCTATCATATTTTATATAATGTTTCGTGATTAGAGATTCAAAAAGTTGCGCAGGATACATTCTCCCACCTTTCCGCTTTTTTCCGGATGAAACTGGGTGGCATAGAAGTTATCCTTGTGCAAGGCCGCACTGAAAGGAGTGATATAGTCGGTTGTGGCCGCTGTAAATTCGTTGACCGGCACATAGAAACTATGCACGAAATACACGAACTCTTCTTCTTTCATACCTTGAAAGAGCGGGCTGCGGAGATGTGACAATGTATTCCATCCCATATGAGGAACTTTCTCTTCAGGATTGGTCGACTGGAATCGCTTGACTTCCGCATCGAAGATTCCCAGACAGTCCGCATCACCTTCTTCCGAATGTCGGCAGAGCAACTGCATCCCCAGGCAAATACCTAATACTGGTTGTTTGAGCTCTTTGATGAGAAGGTCCATGTGGCAAGCTTTCAGGTAATCCATGGTGGTACGTGCTTCGCCCACTCCCGGGAAAATCACCTTGTCGGCACTGAGCAGTGTCTCCTTGTCGTTAGTGATGACAGGTTCCACACCCAGTCGCTTCAGTGCACAATCCACCGAAAAGAGGTTGCCTGCATTGTATTTTATGATTGCAATTTTCATTCAGTGCTGTTTTTTTTGTAGAAAAAAATAGTTTTTGCAAAAGTAACGAATTATAAACAATCTCCTAATAAAAGCGACAAAAAGTTTGTCTGTGATGGTGGTTTTCTGACAAGGTTTTTGTAAGAACCTCCTATGTGTGGCTTTCTAAAAAATGAGGCGTAAAACTTTTTTGAATATTTTTTCGGAAAGCTATTGCAGATTCAAAAAAAAGCACTACCTTTGCATCGCAATCGAGAGAGATGGCAACGAAAAAACTTAATGGTGCGTTAGTTCAGTTGGTTAGAATACATGCCTGTCACGCATGGGGTCACGGGTTCGAGTCCCGTACGCACCGCAATCCACCTTCAAAAGAAATTGGAGGTGGATTTTTCTTTAAGCAGTATTTAGTTAGAGATACGTGTAGACCTCTATAATACAGCTCCTTAATTGAGCTATCCAATAGCACGGAATACATTAAGTCGAAACCTCAAAAGTGTACTAATTTTTAAGGTTTAATCAATGGGATGTGCAAAAAGTACATTCAATTTTGATGAAAAATCGACTCATGGGATTCATCATCTTCTGTTTAACTTAATTTATAAGATTATGGTGAAGCTAAAATTCGTTGTAATTGGTGGTGTACTAACCTTACGCATCTCGGAAAACAAAACCCGATGCTACAAAAGAGTCAATCATTTATTGAAAGGAAATCCCAATGTAGAGAAGCATTGGAACCAGGAAAAGGAGAGGTTTTCTTCATACGCCGTTTTCTATTCTGATAACAACAAAATCCTTGAAGAATTTAAAGGAATCTACTGGAAACTCATCCAGGAGCACCCAGAACTTAATGCAAGACAAATTTCTAATTATTACAAAACAAAGGCACAAGGGTCTTTGAAAAAAGATGTCTTTGAGAACTGGAGTGTGGATGATTATAAAAATTCTGTAGAAAAGTATTTGGAGATTGTAATACTGAGAGAAAAAGCCAAACAAGGGTGTAATTATGAGCTGTATTATAAATTATTGCTAAGGTGCAGAATGGATATTCCAGGATTTAGCACTATGGCTTTTTCGACCATTGACTACAACACGATGGTATCCATTGCTCTTATTTTTGCCAAAAGAAAATCGTATAGACACATTTCCAAAACCTTTAGGGCATTGCTTGGGAAGGCGCACAAAGACCAAAATGTAATGTTCAATTTGGCACAGATAGGCACGTTCTGTTTTAATGAATATAATCCGGACCGATATGATGTATCAGACAAGCATCCAGACGTACTTACCGATGAACAAATCAGATGTTTTTTGAATCTTAGCGTGCAAGACATAACACCCACCTACAATGACCGCCAACAAGTAGAATTGTACTATGATTTTTGTGTGTTCATGTTTCATACGTTTTTTGCCCCATGTGACGTCATCAAGGCAAAGTTGAGGGATATTACCAGAAACAACACTTTGCTTGTCAAACGCAAAAAAACACACCGTACTGTGGAAGTTCCGATAACCCCTGTGGTTCGGTCTATCATCAACAAGTATAAGGGAATGTCCAAGGACGGATACATTTTCCCTATAATGAATGATGAATATGAAAAGAGTCATACAGTTAAGGATTACACCTATAAAAAGTTTAGGGAGCATCTAAATATATGGCTTAAATTAATTGGCAAAGAACTGGACACTGATTTTGATTTATATGCGTATGTATTCCGGCATACGGCAATAACTATTGCTGTCAACAACGGACTTCCGCTATCGTATATATCTAATGCGGCAGGAACCAGTGTAGAGATGATCCAGAAGCATTATTATAATGGCGAAAATATCCATAATAGAAACATGCTTGCTGAGGTGTTCATGAAGGCCGGCGCATGATTAAAACTAAAAAAGGGAGGGTGTTTCACAACAGCCTCCCTTTGACAGCTAAAAACAAAGCAGTACAAACACAATTAGATTTGCCATGGATTTTTATTAGGGTCGTAGTCCCTCATATATGTTGCTATTGCATATTCAGTAACCGGCTTGTTTTCTGCATCCAGTTTTCTTGGGATTTGAGGATTTATCTTACAGCGGTTAGCATCTCGCAGCCACATTAGAGAGGCTTCGTAATCCGCGACTCTGGAAGAGCTTACGTTGTTAGGCGATATACGCTTATGTAATTCATACAACGCAAGTCTTACCATGTGCTTTTTTATGTTGGAATTACGTGGGTCATGATGTCTAAAGTTATACCCTTCTTTCAAGTCATCGGCTGATGGCTTGGTAATTGGATAAAATACTGACCCTTCATAGACTACAAACTCAGTTTCACTAAGCTCGTATTTATAAGACGAATCATAATCTCCAATTAGCCCCCAGTTATCTGATTCGTATGGGTTAACTGTCAAATCAATATCTTCTTTATTCAGAAGCGCATAAAAATTGTTGTCAAATTTCACAACATCCCACTCTTTGTAGTCGTAATTGGCCAGCCATTCGGATACGTTGTCCAGCATGGCCCATCCATTGACTCCTGGAATACGTATGTCATTGAAGTCAATCCCATTATATTCAAGACACTCGTAATGCAATCCAGCGAATGTCACCACATCTCCAGGACTCCAGTTTTTGAGCTGGAGATAGGGCTTTGCAGATTTGAATTTGCAGTCGTCATAAACATCAAGCTCTTTCCAATATTCCTTTTTGCTCGGTGCTTTGGCCCCGGAGATTGCACGTAACGCTTCGCATATTTCCCCATCATGATAAAAATGCGCTCCAGCAGGGTATGCAATCATACAGTTGTATTCTCGCAGCATTTTCCCCTTTAGCAGCTCTTTTTCAATTTCATAATTGTCAGACAAATACTCTACGATAGACATTTCAGCATCCTCTTCAGCCTGTGCTATTGTGTAGTCTTTATGACGACTTAATTGCTGTAGGCCATCCTCTGTGATGACGCTCAGATAGTCGTTGTTATTTAAAAATCTTTGATACATTATCAGTATTCACTAAATCCTTCATAAACAGGTCTATTAGTTGTTGTTACCCCTGAAGATTTGGAATTGAACTTGCTCCAAGGCTCATTAAGAAACAGACATAAGAAGTAGTCAAAACAGTCTGAAAGATGTCCGTATCTTTCGTATTTCACTTTTAGCTTAGGATCTGTCACTTTTGCTTTGGATTTTGTACCATCTTCATTTTTTTTCTGGTAAATCAAGTCCTCTGTAAATCTTCGGCAACGCATATCAATTAGGATACTCCAGCCCTCAAAACCGTCAAACAATGAATTGACATATTCCAGACGGCCCTTTTGAGAGGGCTGCTTTTTCAGCAATTTAAGCGAAACGTTTAAATAGCCTTTTAGTGCAGAAAGCATGATGGTGTAATTGTTCACGCCTTCTTCTGTCTGCGTTGAACGAGCGGCACCAGCAGGGTCTCCAGTTAAGAATAGCCCTCCATTATGCTGTTCGTTTAAGTATTTGCGTTTTATCTTTTGTGCAAACTGTGGAGTGTTGTTTTCCTTTTTGTCCGGCGTACCAAGTATTTCCTCCAACACATATACACGTTTCTTCTCATAGTCTACCTGAAATGCCAGACAAGACATACACGGCATGACATTGAAGTCCATGCTTAATATCAATGGCTTCAATGGGTCATACGCCTTTTCTTTCAGCCCGAACACCAAATGTTTGTCGCCATTGAACTTCCAGTATGCAGCGGCATCGTTGGTGTCTACGAAATCCCAGTTTCCGTACAGCAGTCGCTCTTTTGTGGCCCTATCAGTAATCTTATCAAGGGCAGCTCTATAAGTGGCTACAAAGTCTTTATTTGGGTTGTCAAAGACAGAGAATGGCACATACGCTTCGCCTTCCTTTAAAACAGCAGGGTTGCCGTCTTTATCCTGGACAAACCTGTCTCGAATCCATGTCACACATGGGTTAGTGGTCATTAGAAGTCGAGGAATTTTGAAAGTGTTCACCAAATTGTAACGCAAACGCGAAAACAATACTTCAATTGCTCTTTCGGACACCTCTGATGCTTCGTCCACCATTCCGATGGTCCATTCGTTTGAACCAAGACGCTGGAAGTCCGGGTCTGAAGGTTGATCCTCTAATTCTGCCAGTGTTACTTCAGACCCATTCCAGAATGTCAGGATACCTTCAAGATTATTTATTTTATAGTTAACATATTCTTTTAGTCCCCATTCCCTTAGCACCCCTTTCATGGTCTTGAATGTTGACCCCTTCAAGGATTTGATAGTCTTACGAGCGATTACTGCACGTAGGTCAGGGAACCTCATGCAGTTACTTACAATCCAGCAGCTTCCAAGATAACTTTTGCCACCTCCAGCTGCACCTCCACCTAAAATAAGCTGGGGTAAGTCAAATGAGCCGCATTTGGCACACTGTGGTTTATATATAGGATTTCCATCCCTGTCTATTCCTGTGGGAACCTGAATGATATTGCCTCCGCAATGAGGGCAATAGTTAGGTTGTAAGAGCTTCCATAACTCATATTGTCTGGCAGATGGGGAGAAATTGATGACGATGTTTTTAGGCGCAACTAATCCGGCCATTAATACACGTTTTCCTTATACTTGTTCTCATTGACAATGAATCGCTGGCTTCTTTTGCCACGATTCTCAATTTGTATATATCCATTTGTTTCAAGCTCCATAAGATATACTCTTACGGTGCCATAATTGCATTGACCATAATTGTGTGAAATCTGCATATATGTGTCATTGCAAATTCCATTGTAATATCTGCGGAACCAGATTAAAAATCCAAGTGCTCTGCAACTTGTAGTATTATCTATCATATCACATTTAAATTTGTTTCAATTAAGAATAGGGCAAGTTGTTTTTACTTGTTTAAATTTTAAGCAAATGAAAAACCGCAGCCTTTTGAGCTGCGGTCGAAATATATATAGATACGGAAGCAAGAAGTGGTGTCATTCACCTGCGTTATAGACTTTCTCTACCAATGCCCAGAAATCATCGGGGGCCGGGGCTTCAGATTCAGTGTACTGTTCGCAACCTTTACGCAAATACTCCATTTCTTGTGGGGTAAAGTTCACTTCCAACGGGTTGGCCAGGTCTTTTTCACTGTCCCATGTAATGCGCCCGTGTTCTTTGTCCTCAACAATTTTAAAGCTCTCTTTTTCTTCATCCGTGATGCGAATCTTTTTCAAGATTTCTCGCTTCATGTTGAACTCCATAAAATTGCCCTGCTGAGGGAGCAACTGAGGAAAATAGATTCGGTCTTTGATATATAATTCCATACTGCAATGTATTTAAGTTTCACTGAAGAATAGGGGACGCAGGGGAATATTGTTTATAATTACCACGTGAAAATATTGTATGATAGTCCTATTCCCAAATATGGGGTTATTTGGCGGCAGTCAGTGCCAACCCCAACCTGGACTCCTAATCCCCATCTTTTGTTTCGCTTGATGGTTTGATATACCGTTTTCTGAATCACTGGTGTAAATATATGAATACTGTCCAATTGAGGGTTGTATCCGCTCACCCAAGCCTGATATGTGGAATCTTTGTATTCTTTTTGCGTAATTGGTATTATTACGGACACAGAATCTCCAACATGTATGACCGTATCCTGAATATCAGGACTCACTGGAGCCGGAATTTTGATATATTTGATGATCATGCTGTCACGTACAATAGGCTTTGGGTAAAAAACGGTATCATGTATTGTATCCGTCTTGACTTGTAATTCCGGAGAATAGCGGTCTTGTTCAATGTAAAATCTTAATAACTGGGATGCTATGCACCCCAGTATTAATCCAATTAGAAATATGACAGATTTTTTCATACGATTTCAATTGTA
>ERZ791819.451-NODE-451-length-20017-cov-5.852119_pt1 | contig 20017 bp, 23 predicted proteins | sample MGYA00510301_ERZ791819 | MGnify/ENA primary metagenome ERZ791819 (study PRJEB30046, sample SAMN00791999) | human gut metagenome | study: EMG produced TPA metagenomics assembly of the A metagenome-wide association study of gut microbiota in type 2...
GATTTCCCGGCGGGGGTAAGCCATGGCCTGCTCTACTACAAAAAATACCGGGACGAGCTGGAGGCACTGATCCCGCAGGAGTACGTCTATACCTTCTCAGAAGATACGATGCGCAAGGAAAATCTTCGGGAACCTTCCCTGCCGGAGATCGGGCACCAGATGCTGAATGCATCCGTCTATGATACGATCGACCGCAAAGCAGAGGAGCTGCGGGGACGCGGGATCGGGGATGAGGACATCGGGCACATCATCAACGCAGAACTGGAATATGATATGAAACAGTTCGCTAACCGGATCACCCAGAGCAAGGTCAGCCGGGAGTCCCTGTGCAAGGTGATGGATCGCCGGATCGTGGATATGGTGGATGCCATGCTGAAGGAGGCAGCGGCCAGATTCAACAAGGTATACCCCGAAACCACGTTTTACGGGCTGTGCCTGCATCTGTCCTCTACCATTGAACGCGGGGCTTCTTCCCGGCACAATCTATCCAATGAGCGCATCCTGGATGTGGTTGAAAAGTGCAGGGAAGAGTACGCCCTGTGTATGCGTTTTGCATCGGCGATCGAACAGGAGTTTGATATCCGGCTTTCCATCGACGAGGCTGTGTTCATGACGATGTTCCTGTGCGACCCCAGCCTGTACCGTAAAAGTGAGAACGGCCCGGTCGTGCTGGTCGCCATGCATGGCGATTCCACGGCGTCCTCCATGGTGGACGTGGTCAATTCGTTGGCAGGCTGCGGGAATGCATATGCCTATGACATGCCGCTGGATAAGGACATGCAGCAGGCTTACGACGAGTTGAAGGCGGCAGTGCAGGAGCTGAACCGCGGGCAGGGCATCCTGCTAGTGTACGATATGGGCTCCCTGCGCACCATGGCCGAGATCATCACCAAAGAAACCGGTGTGCCGATCCGTACGGTGGCGCTGCCCGGCACGCTCATTGCGGTGGACTGTGCCCGCAAGGCCAACAGCTGCAGTTCGCTGGATGAACTGCAGGAAGGCGCTATGGAGAGCTGCCGCGATTTCTATACACAGATCGCCGAGCCGTCCGGTCGTGCGCACCGCAGCAAGGTCATCATTACCTTGTGTATGACCGGTGAGGGTGGCGCAGTGCAGATGAAGAACTACCTGGAAAAGAACGCCGGGCTCAACGGCATTCAGGTCATCCCACTTTCTATCAGTGACCGCAAGGCTCTGCTGAACGAGGTGAACCGCCTGCGTGAAGAACACGAGATCCGCTGCGTCATCGGCACTTACGACCCCGGCCTGCACGGCATTCCGTTTATTTCGGTGGTCAAGCTGTTCGAGACGCCGGCAGATAAATTGGATATGCTGCTCACCATTCCGGAGTCCGACCACACGCCGGTGAACTACGAGATGATCTTCTCCTACCTGTCCAGCCAGATGCCTGCGCTGGACATCAAAAAGCTGCGTAAGAGTCTGCCTCGGGCGCTGGCGAAGATTAAGCGCATCTCCGCCGAAGGGCTGGATCAGAATCAGGAACTGGGGCTTTTCCTGCACATTGCCTGCGCCATCGATCGACTGCAAAACGGTGAAGCCATGCCGGAAAAGGGCAATCGGCAGGGCATCATCAGCCGCAACAAGCGCCTGTACAACGATTTGCGAGAGATCTTGTCCGGGCTTGAAGAAACATTTGACATTCGTTTCTCGGACGATGAGCTCGCATATATGATCGCAATGGTCAAAAAACTATAAGCGTTTGTGTATAACTTGCACAATGGGAGATCCTTCGTGCTGTTCAAGCTCTGCTGAAAAGGCAGAGCTTTTTTTGTGGGTGATATGCGGATTTCGCCTTGATAAGATGGAATTATGTGTCATTTTTATTTATTCTTAAAATATTTATGAAGAACTCTTTAAGGATCTTTGAAGAAAAGTGTATAACCGATCGACCGCATTTCAAGTATGATTTTGGATAAAATTGGTGCAAATGAAAGAAAATGGTTGACAAAAAATGAGATGCTGGCCGCTTTTTTGATGGATCGCAGACCGGAGTGTTTAAAATGGGGAACATAGCGTATAAAATTCCGTATGCACGGCCTGCCGCAGCTGGTTTGACAGAAACGGCAGGGCATCTGTATAATCGGGCCAATGAAAGCGGCACACCGCCGTGCGATGCCGCAAACCGATGAAGGAGGAATACACCTATGGCAATGACCCCCGATGAGCTGATCGACACTTCCATGATGCTGATCGTTCACTCCGGCGATGCCCGTGCCGCTGCGTTCCACGCATTGCAGGAAGCAAAAGCCGGTAACTACGAGGAAGCGAAAAAGCTGATGGCAGAATCCCAAGAGAAGGCGCTGGAGGCGCACCACATCCAGACCGGCCTGCTGACCGATGAGGGCAACGGCGAAGGCCCCCAGGTCAATCTGCTGCTGGTTCACGCACAGGACCACCTGATGACCAGTATGCTGGCACAGGAGCTGATCGAAGAGCTGATCGAGCTGCACGAAAAGAAGGCAGACAAAGAGTAACCCTTGACCGAACATCCACCCCATCACACACATTTAAAGGAGGATTTTCTCATGGCAAAAGAGAAAAGCGCGATCGAGCGTTTTGCCGAAAGCAAGTTTATGAGAAAACTGCAGGAAGGCAGCCAGAAGCTGGCTTCCAACGAGATCTTCTCGACCATTTCCGGCGGCATGGGCGCTACCATGGGTCTGATCATGGTTGGTGCCGTCATCCAGATCGTCTGTGCGGTTGGCGCAATGTTCGGCTGGGATACTTCCAGTGCATCCTATCAGGCATTCTATATGCCCTATAAGCTGACCATGGGTCTGATGGGCTTCTTCATGTGCTTCTCCATGGCATATAACTATGCCAAGCGCAAGAAGATGAACCAGATGCAGTCGGTCGTTACCGCTCTGGTCTGCTACATCCTGGTCGTTTCTCCCCCGGTCTCTGCTTCCGTGGTCGCCGCAGACGGCACCATCGGCAGAGCATTTGATGCCCTGAATCTGAGCAGCCTGGGCACCGGCGGCATGTTCGTGGCCATCATCGTGGGTCTGTGCTCTGTAGCCATCAGCAAGTTCGTCATCGACCATAACTGGACCATCAAGCTGCCCGACGTTGTGCCCGAAGGCATTGCACACTCCTTCAACGCCATCATCCCCATGAGCGTGAACATCATCGTCTGGTACGGTATTTCCCTGATCATCTCCGCTGTTTCCGGCGGCGCTCTGACCCTGTCCAGTCTGATCACCCTGATCCTGTCCGTGCCGGTCAATTTCCTGACCTCCACTCCGGGTATGTTCGTGGTCATTGCTCTGGCTCAGCTGTGCTGGTTCTTCGGCATCCACGGCACCGGCGTGATTTTCACCGTTCTGATGGTGCCCTACATCACCGCTTACACCACCAACGCTGCACTGGCCGCTGCCGGTCAGCCTCTGCAGTTCTTCCCCGTCTTCCTGATGGGCGCCAACGGCATCATGGGCGGTGCCGGCAATACCATGCCCTTCTCCCTGATGGGGCTCAAGAGCAAGTCCAAGCGCATCCAGGCCGTGTCCAAGGCATCTTTTGTTCCCGGTCTGTTCGGCATCAACGAGCCTGCCATCTTCGGCTATCCCATTATGTATAACGGCCTCCTGCTGATCCCCTTCATGCTGTGCCCGATGGTCTGCTCCGCTCTGCTGCTGGTGGCATGGAACCTGCACTGGATCGCTTATCCGCAGGTGCTGATCATGACCACCCTGCCGGTCGTATTCCAGACCTTCCTTACTACACTGGACTGGCGCAACGTCATCTTCGCGATCCTGATGTTCCCGGTCTGCTGGCTGATCTGGCGCCCCTTCTACAAGATTTATGAGAAGCAGTGCATCGAGGAAGAGGCTGCTGCCGAAGCTGCTGAACTGGCTGCCCAGAACAAGTGATCTTGCAAGAACCGGGCAACCCTTACAACTGTAAATTTACCACTTTGGAACCCAAAGCCGGTTGAAAAAAAGCGGGCCGGTCGGCATGGATCGGCTCGCTTTTTCGGTTTTTATCACACAGAATAAACATTTAAGGAGAAACTGAAATGCAAAAGAGAAGACTGGGCATCTCCCTGTACCCTGAGCGTAGCACCTTTGAGCAGGATGTGGCTTATATGGAAAAGGCTGCAAAGCTGGGCTTTAACCTGCTGTTCATCGCTCTGCTGGGCGCAGGTGACCGCCAGCAGACCATCGACCGCTACAAGCCCCTGCTGGCCAAGGCCAAGGAGCTGGGTTTTGAGATCGAAGCCGATGTGAACCCCATGATGTTTGAACGCATGGGCATCAACGCCAGCTTCTTCCACGGTCCGCTGGATCTGTCTTTCTTCACCGAGCTGCAGGTGGATATCCTGCGTCTGGATCTGGGCCTGAACGATATGGAAGAAGCCTTCCTCTCCAAGAACAAAGAGGGGATCAAGATCTGCGTGAACGGCTGCAACACGCAGGATCATGTGGGTCATGTGCTGGCTGCCGGCGGTGACCGTGATATGATCCTGGGCTGCCACAACTACTATCCGCACCGCTACACCGGCGTTTCTCTGGAGCACTTTGAAAAGGGATCTGCACCCATGGTCAAGCACAACCTGCGTCTGCAGTCCTTCGTTACCTCCCAAAACCCGGAGGCCTTTGGCCCCTGGCCCGTCACCGAGGGTCTGCCCACGCTGGAAATGCACCGTGACTGGCCCATTGAGATCCAAGTGGGGCACTATGTGATGATGGGGTATGTCAACGATATCATCATCGCCAACGCCTACGCCACCGATGCCGAGCTGGAAGCCATGGCCGCCGCCAACAGCACCAAGATCATGTTCCACATGACCCCGGCCGAAGGCCTGCCCGAGAGCATGAAGAAGCGCCTGCGGATGAACCTGTCCGTTCGTGGCGACAGCGGCGAGTGGATCATCCGCACCCTGGAGAGCCGTATGCTGCGAGAGGCGACCGAGCCCTTCAACACCGTGGACATCCAGCCCGGTGACGTGCTGATCGACAACAACCTCTATGGCCAGTACGCCGGTGAGGTGCAGATCGCTCGTAAGCCCATGAAGAACTACGGCAAGACCAACGTGGTGGGTCACATTGACCCCCGTGAGGTCGAACTGCTGCCCTACATGAAGGGCTCCACCCCGTTCGGTTTCAACTTCTGAAAACTAGAAAGGAAGGTGCGTCCCCATGCTTTTCCCGAAGGATTTCCTCTGGGGCGGTGCTACCGCTGCCAACCAGTGTGAAGGCGGCTGGAACGAGGGCGGCAAGGGCCTTGCCGCTTCGGACGTGCAGACCGCCGGCTCCCTGACCGAGCCGCGCTATGTGACCTATCTCGACAAGGACGGCAACCCCGGCAAGGTGATGGGCTTCCAACCCCTGCCGGAGGGAGCCCACCGGGCCGTGCTACCGGGGTACAACTACCCCTACCACGAAGCCATTGATTTTTACCATCACTACAAGGAGGACATTGCCCTCTTTGCGGAGATGGGGTTCAAGGTGTTCCGCATGTCCATCGCCTGGACGCGCATTTACCCCAACGGCGTGGAGGAAACGCCCAATCAGGCTGGTCTGGATTTTTACCGGAACGTATTTCTGGAATTGAAGAAGTACGGCATCGAGCCGCTGGTCACCATCCAGCATTACGATGTGCCGCTGTATCTGGAAGAAACGTTTGGCGGCTGGAAGAACCGCAGGCTGATCGAGCTGTTTGACCGCTATACTGAGACGCTCTTCCGGGAGTACAAAGGTCTGGTCAAATACTGGCTCACCTTCAATGAGATCAACGTGCCCCTCATGATCAAGGATTTGATCCCTGGTTACCCGGCAGAGAACATCCGGCAGGATTTCCAGCTGCTGCACCACCAGTATGTGGCCAGCGCCCGTGCCGTGAAACGTGCTCATGAGATCGATCCTGAAAATGTGGTGGGCTGCATGATCGGCGGTGGACCCAGTACCTACCCACTGACCTGTGACCCCAAGGACGTGCTGCTGGTGCAGGAAAAATTGCAGGAAGGCATCTACTACACTGCCGACGTGATGGCCAAGGGTGCGTACCCATACTTTGCACCAAAGATCTGGAAAAAATACGGCGTGAATCTGGACATAACGCCTGAAGATGTGGTAGACTTGCAGCAGGGTACGGTAGATATGATCACCTACTCCTATTACTCTACCAGCTGTGCTACCACCCACCCGGTCACTGAGACGGCAGGCGGCAACCTGAACATGGGCCCCAAGAACCCCTACCTCATGTACAGCGAGTGGGGCTGGAGCCTGGACCCGGACGGCCTGCGCTACTCTCTGAACGAGTACTACGCTCGGTATCATCTGCCGCTCATGGTCGTGGAGAACGGTCTCGGCGCTTCCGACACACTGGAAGCAGACGGCACTGTGCACGACCCCTACCGCATCGCCTATGTCAAGGCGCATGTGCAGGCCATGGAGGCTGCTATGGCAGACGGCGTAGACCTGCGTGGCTATACCCCCTGGGGCTGCATCGATCTGGTAAGCGCTTCCACCGGTGAGATGAAAAAGCGCTACGGTTTTATCTACGTGGATAAAAACAACGATGGCACTGGTACGCTCAAGCGTTACCGCAAGGATTCTTTCTACTGGTACAAAAAGTGCATCGCCACAAATGGCGAGGATTTGACCTAAAATGTTTTTCTCCGCACCTCTGTGTGCGGTGAGATGATTTGAAAGGAGCTTTTTATTATGAAAGTTTTGCTCTGCTGCGCTGGCGGTCTGTCCAGCAGCATCCTGATGAAGAAGATGAAGACCTGGGCTGACGCACACGGTGAGGATCTGGAGATTCAGGCTATGGGGACTGGCGAGGCTGTGGAGACCTGGCAGAATGGCTACGAGTGCGTGCTTCTGGCTCCCCAGGTGAGCTACCGCCTGAAGCAGCTGCAGGAGGAAATCAAGCTGCCCATCGCAGAAGTTCCCTCTCTGGATTATGCCATCGGTAATGCCGAAAACGTGATGAAGCTGGCCCACAAGCTGTGCGATAATAAGTAAGCGAAGTTGTTTGCAGTGAAGATCATTCGTGCAAAAGATTATGCGGACATGTCCCGCAAGGCGGCCAATATCATTTCCGCACAGGTCATCATGAAACCGAACTGTGTGCTAGGCCTGGCCACCGGAGGCACCCCTGTGGGCGCATACAAGCAGCTGGTGGAGTGGTACAACAAGGGCGACATCAATTTTTTCGAGGTGACCACCGTCAACCTGGACGAGTAACGCGGACTGCCCAAGGAGCACCCGGAAAGCTACTGGAGCTTCATGCACCGTAACCTGTTCGACTGTGTGAACATCGACCCCGCAACCTGCCGGATGGCACGAACCCCGATGCTGCCGATGCCTGTGCAAAGTACAATGCCATCATCCACAGTGTAGGCGGCATCAATCTGCAGCTGCTGGGCCTTGGCCTCAACGGGCACATCGGTTTCAACGAGCCGGGCGAGGCTTTTGAGCTGGAGACCCATTGCGTGGACCTGACCCAGGAGACCATCGAGGCCAACAAGCGATTCTTTGACGGCCACGAGGATCTGGTGCCCAAGCAGGCCTATACCATGGGAATCAAAACCATCATGCAGGCACGCAAGGTGCTGATGGTGGTTAACGGCACCAGCAAGGCCGAGATCGTCAAGAAGGCCTTCTTCGGCCCGGTCACTCCCGAAGTGCCCGCCAGCATCCTGCAGATGCACCCCGACTTCACCCTCGTGGGTGACGAAGATGCTTTGAGCCTGCTATAAAATTTCAAGGACCAATTGCTTTGTCTGATTTATAAGGTCAAACGGAGCACAGGCTAACGAACATGCCCACCGGCTTATGGAAACCATAGGCCGGTGGGCATCGTGTTCTTTATGAGGCGTGCTTAATCTTCCAGTCTGCCGTGATTGCAGCCAAGGAAAAGATAGTACGCCATCTCGCTACTCAACACGAGTTGTGCATACTCCAAGGGCTTGTTGTACAGCAGCCAATCCGGCTCTGCTCGCTGCGCTGGGGTGTTGCCGTACTCGTCCTCCACGGCGATGCAGTCGATGGCAAGGGTGGTGCCATCCTCGAACCGGGCTTCCACCCGGTCGGTGTCCATGTTGTAGCGGTAGGAAAGTAGTTTGTTCATGGTGAACCTCATTTCTATGTAAAACGGTGTCTGTTCGGATGTCCTAAACCATGCCAAAGAACCGATGTGTCATGTGAGATTGTTGTCTGGATAAAATTGGGATTTCTGACGTTCTGAAAATCCCTGAAATCCGGCTTGTCGGGCTGTTCCAGAACGCAGTTTTTTCTGGGCTGATTTTGGCTCTGCACACTTTTGCACATTTTCTGCACATCGCAAAGATGGATAACAGGTGCAAAGGAGTGCAAACAATGCAAAGGAATACAATAGATTCACAACGCTAAAATCACGGCGTTTCGATAGAAATAACGATTCTCCGTGAATTGCAGGAATGGACGAAAGATGCCGCTCGGTTTCTACGAATCAGTAGGCCGGTGGTTCGAGTCCCTTCCATCGCACCAAGTAAAATCCCACGATTGACCGTTGAAAATACGGTGTAAATCGTGGGATTTCTTGTTTTACAACGACCCCGAAACGGCTGGAATGTGCCTTATTTGTGCCTTGTGGCTCAAAAAATGCCTTGCCGTGTGCCTTACAGAGTGCCTTATGCTGGGTGCCCGGCGGGGCGGGTGCTTTCACGCAATATTCCCTGTCTTATCTTCTGCGGGTGTGTTGTTGTCCAGCCATTCCAACACACTGGATGGATTCATGGGGAATGGAGAAACCACAGTCATTTCGTTCATGTCAAGAATGTTCAACAGGCCGGTGGGCTTGTCCAGCAGTGGCGAATAGCCGAACGGCATTCCCTTCACGATGATCTCCTTGAATTCCTCTACCCAACGCCGGTGTTCAGGTGTTAAGTCTTTCATGGTTGCGATAATGGCTGCAGTGAGGTTTTCCCGGGTGCTTATTGCATCACGCAGAACCTTCTCCACAGCAATGCCTTGTGCCTGCGCCTGATGGGATAGAGTGAGAACGCGCTTATCCATTGCTGTCATTATGCAGCACCCCCTTCCAGCGGCTTCACCTGCGATGCACCAAAGAACGATGCCCGGTAGGTCTGGCCGTCTCCCTTGCTGCTGTGGATCAGAACCGCCTGAAACAGAGCCTTTGCACCATGCTCCACCATGTACCCGGCGGCTTTCCAGCCCGCCCAGGTGTTCACGGGCTCGGTGATCCCGGCGGCCTGCTGGGCTTCCTCGATGCGCTGGGCGTTGACCGGGGCGGCCTTTGCGCTGTTCCATGCCCGGTGCAGGGCTTCGGCAAAGCTGCTCACGCCCTTGCGGTACAGCTTCCATGCCTTGTGCATGATCTCGGAGAGATTGTACTTCTTCATACTGTTCCTCGCTTTACTTTGCGGGTCAGCCTTGTTATAATGGGCTTGACCCTGTTGTGGGTTTGGCTCGGTGGTTTCGTTGGTAGCGGACACCGGGCCATTTTCTTTTATACAGCTGGTCGGGAAGTGGGTTACTGACTTAGCATGCGTTCACGGCTTACAGCGCTCCCGGTTCTTACTTCGCCCCTTGCCTTCCGGTCGTGCTTCCCTTGCTGTGATTATAGTATACACCCATTTTGTGTGTTTGTATATTGACAATGTGCACACACTTTGCGTGCTTGTTTCTTGCATTTTGTACACTTGTTTTGTGTGCTTGTACGTGCTATACTAATAGTGAGAAACAGGAGGTGATTTTGTGTCGCTTCGTTATAAAATGGATATTTTGGAAGCGTTGAAGGAAGCTGGCTATTCAGCATATCGGCTTCGTAAGGAAAAAATCTTTGGTGAACGCGTGGTGCAACAGTTGCGTCAAGGTGAGTTGGTTTCATGGGCTACTGTTGAGAAGGTCTGCACGTTGCTGGACTGCCAGCCGGGCGATCTGCTGGAACATGTGCCCACAGAGGACACCGCCGGGGAATGAACAGGAAGGGCGTGAGAACATGGCCGACATTCAGAAATACAGTGAACAGACGTTCGAGAGTATCAAGCACATCAACGAATACGGGCAAGAGTTCTGGTATGCGAGAGAGCTGCAAACTGCACTTGAGTATACCGAATGGCGAAACTTCAAGAAGATCATAGATAAGGCAAAGGATGCCTGTGCTACAAGCGGAAATCCCGTTGGGGAACATTTTGTTGAGGTCAACAAATCATCCCCGATGCCCAACGGTGGTGTTCGGGAAGTTGAAGATTTTATGCTTTCCCGCTATGCCTGCTATCTGATCGTGATGAACGGTGACCCCCGCAAAGAGGTTATTGCTGTCGGTCAGACCTACTTTGCTATCAAAACACGTCAGCAGGAACTTGTAGAGAACTACGACGATCTGACGGAGAACCAGAAGCGGATTGCGATCCGGCATGAGATGGCAGAGCACAACAAGTCCCTTGCGGAAGCCGCACAGATGGCCGGTGTCGAAACAAGTCTGGATTATGCCACGTTCCAGAACTATGGGTACATGGGCCTGTATGGTGGTTTGAAGGCTGCGGACATCAAGGTTCGGAAAGGCTTGAAAAAGAGCCAGAACATTCTTGACCACATGGGCAGCACAGAGCTTGCAGCGAACCTTTTCCGTGCTACGCAGACAGATGAAAAGCTCCGCCGGGACAACGTGCAGGGCAAGGCAGCAGCCAATCAGGTGCATTATCAGGTGGGCGCAAAGGTACGCCAGACCATCAAGGATCTGGGCGGCACAATGCCCGAAGACCTTCCCACGCCTGAAAAGAGTATCAAGCAGTTGGAACGTGAACAGGAAAAGAAGAAGCTGAAGGAGTAGGGCATACATGACTTGTCTACTTTGCAAGGGCGAAATGAAGCCCGGCACGACCATTCACACAGTTCAGCTGAAGAACTGTGTCGTGGTCATCAAGAACGTGCCCTGCCTGAAGTGCGAACAGTGCGGCGAGGTCGTTCTGTCTGCGGACACGGTGGAGAAGATAGAGCACATCTTGCAGACGGTCGAAAAGGCCGTGGCGGAGATCACCGTTGTGAACTTTCCTGATTGCGCGGCATAAACCCGCCGGGGCTTCCAGAGCGCGGATAGAGCCGTCGCAAGGAATTTACCAACAACCAACAAGAAAAGCCCTCAGACGCGCGCTGTCGCGGTCTGGGGGCTTTGTCATGCGGCGATTTTGTTGAGGGCAACAGAATCGTGCAGCAGAAGTGCTACACCCGGCGGGTGCTGCACGTTCAAAGGGTTTGGGATGCTGCCCAACAAGTCCTTGCAAGGCAAGGGGCTTTGTACATACAAAGACACTGCTTGCGGCGGCGATTATCCGAATTTCTTTTTATAGCTTCCGAAAATTCCAGAAATCCGCTTTTCACACGGTATGCGCGGGCGTGTGTCGTGTCTACAAATTCCCGAAGGGTACACGGACTTTGAAACAAAGTCTAGTGTGTTACACCTCGCCCGGCGGGGTATATGGTTCAGATGATGGCAGAAATTCCGTACTTTTCGACCAGTTCGCGCACATGTTCCTCGTACTTCTTCACCTGTTCGTCCCAGTATTCCACGGTACGTTCTTGAACGCTGCCGCCAGACTTCCATGCACCAAAGCTGGTTCCTCTCCATGCCTGTGTGCTTATGGTCTCATCATGCCAACGCTGGATAGAGGGTAGTCCAGACAGCTTGCGGCAAGCCCTCCGCTCTATTTGACGGATCCGCTCCTGCTGCACTCCAAGTTCTTCCCCGATGGCCCGCAATGATTGGCCGTCATAATACCGGCGGCGCAAAACGTGGGCTTCCCGCTCGGTCAGGTGCTTTGTCATAGCATCTTCAAGGGCGTTGTGCAGTTCCTCGGTGTATAGATTATCTTCGGCAGTCTGAAACGCCTGTGTAGCCGCCGGGTCTTCGATGGTTTCACCTTTGGTGCTGCTACCTTCATCCGATTCATCAAGGCGAACGTCAAGGCTGCTGCATTCGTTCAGCGGGTTGGCAGATATGCGGACTTCCCGCCCGTCCTCTGTGGTTATCAGACGGCCATGCTCCCCGCATACCACTTTTTTGATTCGGTTTTGCACATAATAGCCAAGAAGGGTTGTAAAGGAGCCCTTTTCCGGGTCGTAGGCTTTGGCAGCGGCCTGCACGGCAAAGATTGCTTCTTGGTCGAAGTCCTCAAGCGTCAGCCCGGCGGCATCTGTAATGGGTTTGTTTTTATCATACCACTGCCAGAACAGGCGGTGTAAAAGCCCCTTGTTGACTTCCCACAGTTGGCCCAGCGCAAAGCTGTTCCCGGCGGCGGCAAGAGCGGCGAGGGCCGCGTTTGTGGCCTGCTGGTCGGTCTTTTGTGATTTCTGTTCCATTATTTGGCCCTCTTTTTTAGTGTCGGAATTGTCGGAAAATAATAGCAGGCACGATAACACGCGGGCTGTGTATCGCACCTGCTGATGCATATATGGCGCGTGGTGGTGGCCTTCACTGGCGCTTGCAATGGGATTACAGGCTAACGTGATCGGCAAAGGGGTCAAAGCTGCTTTCGCGCTTCTTTTCCTCGTCTTTCAACAGGTGGTCGGTTACATCCTGCCGGGCTTTCAGCAGGGTTTGCGCGGCTTTAAGTTTCGCTTCGTTTGGCGTGTCGGTGGCCTGCATCACCTCCACAATGGTGTCAATGGCGGCTCCTGCTACGCTGTTCAGCTTGTCGGCCAGCTTGGCGTTGTCGGCTGCGTTATGGTCAATAATCTGAAGTAGAGAACGGCCAGCTTCAGCGGCTTCATTTTTTGTCTTGGGCATGGTTGATGATTTACTCCCTTCTGTGGGCTTTTTTATGTAAAAAGTTCGGAAAAACAGGTGCTTTTGTTCGGGGCTTGTCGAAAGTCAGCCTTGGATTTCAAAACTCATGCCAGACAGGTTGATGTCCAGAAAATCAAAGTAGGCGGCGCGGGCTTCTTCCTCATCGTGGGCGGCCAGCAGGTCGATGGTGTGCAGGGCGGCGATCATCTGATCTTTGCCGTTGAACTCGTTGTGGCCGTGTTCAATCAGTTCGTCCTCGGTCATGTTGTTGATGTACTCGCGGGCCGCTGCGGTGTATTCCGTGGTCTTGTGGGTATCGTAGGGGCGGCAATGGATGGACAGGACAGGCATGTTACTGTCGTCCACGTCCGGCATGATGCGGACCACGACAGCCGGGGCACTGTCTGCGTTCGGTGCAAAATGCAGTTCAACGCCCTTGCTGGTGTCCTCGGAACATTCGCCCATGTTATTCACGCCGCGCACATCGGCCAGCACATAGCCGGTCACCTCTGCGCCGATTTCGGTAGACATAAGCGTGCTGTTCAGTTCGTTCATGGTAAATCCTTTCTGTGCCCTTACTGGGCACGTTCAAAATCAACACCGCTGAGGACGGTCGGCGGTTCAACTGTGCATATAAGGCAGCAGCATGTGATAGATCATCTGCAAGACATGCAGCGGGATGCTTTGCCCATGCTGTAAAGCCGTTTCAATACAGGCGATATACTGTGCACCGGTTGCATCGTAGTGGTACGGCTCCCGGCGGCGCGGTCGGTTTGGATTGTGTTTCATGGTTTCACCTTCTTTCCAGTTCGCTTGTAACAGCGAGAAACCGCTGGCGGGCTTTATCGAAGGTCAAGGGAACTTCACCCACGCGGCCCTCTTTGTTCTTGGCAAGGATGGCTTGATACTCTTCCTTGTCAGCAGATAGGAGTAAAATAGCGTCTGCATCCTGTTCCAGTTGGCCGGATTCTTTCAGATCGGCGGTGCTGGGGGATGCGTGTGCAGCATTGCGGTTCAGCTGGGCCAGTGCTACCACGAGGATGCCGGTTGTCTGTGCCAGTTCGTGCAAGGCGATGGAAATGCTGGTGATTTGCTGGTATCGGTCTTTTGCCTTACTGGCGGCCAACAGCTGCAAATAGTCGATGAAAATAACTTGCGCTTTCATCCGCTGGGCCTGTGCCTTGACCCATCCCACGCCCTTGCCAGATGCAGAACGGATGAACAGTGGCAGCTTGTGCAGTTTTGCGAGATCGTCAAGGTCAGACTGCGGAACCTCTTTTGCTTTCACATCGGCCAGAGGAACCGCCAGACGGTTTGCAATGATGCGGGCTGTCAGAGTGTCGGGGTCAGTTTCCAGCGAGAAATAACACACTTTGTAGCCTTTCTGGGCCTGTTCACAGGCCATCTGCAGGGAAAGAGCGGTTTTACCTGCGCTGGGCCTGCCGCCAATGATGAACAGGTTACCGGGCGATAAATGCAGGTGCTTGTCCAGCACCGGGATACCGCTGGGGATGTACTTCGGCTTTTCATTCAACTTGCGGACATAGTTATCGACCAGTTCCCCGATGGGCTTAAAATCTTGTTCTTCCCGGTCGAGCGTCAGGGCTTCGCCCATCTGGCTATACAGATCGGGCAGGTCTGCAAACGTGGTCAGGTTGCTTCCAGCCTGAAGGGCTAAACTCTGGAATTGGGTCAAGGCAGCTTGTTCCCTGACAAGCTGTGTCCATTCTTCTACGCGGTCGCGGGTTATAGCGATATACTCGCCCTCGCATTCCTCTACGCACCCCATGATGGCCGTTCGCTGCTCTGGGTATCGGGCACAGGCTTCCACCGCGTCCAACTGGCCCTTTGCATTCCAAAGGCCGGACAGTGCAGCAAACACCGGCTGAAGGTCTGCCGGGAAGTGTTCAATCTCCAAATCCGGCAGAGAGTAGGGCGCAAGGTCTGGCTTGATGAGGATTGCACCCAGTAAAACCTTGTGAATGTTCATGTCAGCACCTCAAACTTTCTTTCCTGCGGCTGTTCGGGCTTCTTCCGGGCTTCCCGGCGGGCTTCTACATCTCCCAGAGTGCGAACCCCGTCAGCCTGCCAGCCTTTCAAAACGCCATCCACGTATCGCCACTTGCGCACATTGTTCTCGGCGGCTTCATCAATCGCGGCCCGGATGATCTCCACAGAGTAGATACCACGCCAGCGTTGCAGCTTGTCCAGAGCAGAACGTGGGAAGATGCCTATAACCTCTTGGAAGTGCTGGACAATTTCGGCAAGGTCTGAATCTGTGCGAGGGACGGTAGCAGTGATGGCAGTATCTACTACTACTTTATTCTCTCCTATACTATACTGGGTTGACAGTTGGTTGCCGTTTGGTATACCAACGGTTGACCGTTGGCTGTCACTTCCTAAAACATAACGTTTGTTCGCTGTTTCTGTGAGCATTGAGAGCTCGTTTTGGAAAGTGGTTGGCTTATAGCGGTCACCACGGAGATAATTGTTGACCTTCCAGTCACTTATCACAATGACACCAGATCGAAACGTGATGATGTACCCGCTTTCTACAAGTGTTTTCAAGTCATTTTCATTACATCCGGTGACCCGCATAATAGAGCGTGGATTTGACACAAAACCATCGTCGTCACCTCTCATGGCAAGGTGAAAATACAGGGCCTGTGCAGTCAGCGGCATTTCCAGAAAAGTGTCTGTTTCGGTCACATCAATAGAAAACATCCTCTTATTCGCCATTCTTTACCTCGCTACCCGGCGGATGCCCTCGGCGGTCTGGCTGCCGTCCACCGGGTCGCCCTGTTCAAAGTACCGGGCCAGACTGTCCAGATTGACAAGCCACATGTGCCCGGCGTTCACATATCGGATTTTACCCGTCTTGCACAGCCGCCGGATGTAGGCCGGTGACAGGCCGTAGATTTCAGCGGCCTTTTTGACGGTTCCCATGTTGGGATAACGGATGGTGTCACCCATATTTCAACCCCCTTTAGGTCATTTTTTTGTTCTGTCGTTTTTGATGTGTCGGCATTAAACCATAAAACGAAAATCTTTGCAATACCGCCAAATTTCGATTGAAAATTGATGCCATGAACCATTGTTGAAATGAAGTCCTTTGCGTCAAAATCCATCTGGTGTCATCTGGTAATATCCAGTGTCATGCTTTGCAATGGATTATCTTGTTTTGCAATAGATTTACAGAGGGATACCCACCTTTTTTATGGATAAATGCTGCTGATTTTGCACATCAACAATTATTGATGAAATTGAATCATCGGTGTGGTGAATTTCAATCACTGCTCCATCAGGCTTTCCACGGACACGCCAAGAGCGGCGGCGATATGGCGGGCTGTTTTTTCGCTGATATTGCCGCCGTTAAATGCGGCACCTACCCACCGCCGGGAAAGTTCCAGACTTTCGGCAAGGTCGGACTGGGTTTTCCCTGCAACCAATAAAGCGGTTTTAGCCTTTACTTTATCTAAACGCATTTTCGTATTCTCCTTTCTGCTGAATGCACATAAAATTCTCAAAAAAGAATTATATCGGTTTAATTATATTCCACTTTTGGAATTTCGTCAATACTTATTTGAGAATTTCTTCTTAATGTGGTATACTAAAGCAAAGGAGGAATGCACAATGGGATCTGCTGCGATAATAGGAGAGATTGCGAAAGAAAGAGATGTTTCGCTGAAAGAATTAAGTAGAAGAGTGGATATTCCGTATACGACACTTTACAATGCTGTAAAACGCGATAGCAAAATGGATTTTGAAACTGTCCAGAAGATAGCGCAAGCATTGCATATAGATGTTGGGATTCTGTACGGAGTAGCAGAAAATAAAGGTGACCCACAACATCTGAAAAGACTTTATAGCAAGATTTCAGAAGTGGCAGAAAAGTATGGCAGGTCAGAGGAAGAAATTGTAAATTGGATAAACAAGTGTCTCTCCGTATCTGAGTTCGATATGAGCGAAGCGATGGCAAATAGGCTGGAGTTTTTATCAGAGGACATGGCCAAGAATATTTTTGAGCAGGTAGATAGTCTTGGTGCAGATGAGCAGTTAGAGATGGCAGAAGGAGTCAATTTATTAAAGCGATTCAAGAAGGAAGACCGTAGATATGTACTTGATACAGTCGGAATGATGCTCTTGCTAAATGCTATTGGACTGAAAGAGGCGTTCAAAAGAGTCTCAGAGCTAGCGATGTTGGAAAGTTACACAAAGCCGATTTCAGAATTGGCAGACGGTTCGGAAGATAAAAGATGACGCTTGGAGAATTCTTATAGAGTAGAAAGTGTGAGGCTATGGCGAAGATCGTAAAGCGGATGAAGAAGGACGGTACCTACTCCTACTGCATCCGGGTTTCCAACGGCTACGACAGGCAGGGCCGTCAGGTGCTGGTAAACCGCAACTTCACTCCCCCGCCGGGTATGACCGGGAAGAAGCTGGAAAAGGAACTGCAGCGTCAGGCAGATGCCTTTGAACAGGAAGTGCACAGCGGCATTTCGCTGGATGCGTCCATGAAGCTGGATGACCTGATAGAGCGCTGGTTCACCGAGTACGCAGACCGCCAGCTGAAGCCCAAGACGGCCACCGAGTACAGGAAGCTGGTGCCGCGTGTGTCGGCGGCTTTGGGTCACATGAAGGTCAACCAGATACGCCCGGCGCACCTCATGGCGTTCTATGCGAACTTGTCAGAGGGCGGAGTGCGTCAAGATTCCACCTATACGGCAACGGCTGCGCTGCTGAAGCTGCTGCCGAAAGGCCAGCGGGCAAGGATCCGGGAGGCCGCCGGGATAGGTGAAGAAACCATGCGCGGCCTGTGCAGCGGCAAGCCTGTCAGCCGCAAGACTGCTGAGAAGGTGGCTGATGCCGCCGGGCTGCCCCTGTCCAAAGCCTTTACCGAGAAGGTCAGGGCGGGTGGTAAGCTGGGCGGCAATACGCAGCTGCACTATCACCGCTTCTTGTCCAGCGTGTTTGAAAAGGCGGTCAAGTGGCAGCTGATTGATGAAAACCCCTGCCGGCGCACAGAAGCCCCCAAGGCGGCAGAAATCGAAGTAGAAGCGTTGCAGGAAGAAGATGTTGCACGGCTACTGGAAGCCCTACGGGACGCGCCAGCGCAGTACAGCGTTATCACACAGCTGGCCTTGCTCACAGGTGCCCGCCGGGGCGAGATATGCGCCCTGCGCTGGTCAGATATTGACCTGGAAGCCGGGGTGATCTCCATCAACAGGACGGTTCAGAACATCGCCGGGCGCGGCACGGTGTTCACGGCTCCCAAGACCAAGCGTTCCCGGCGGTGCATCAAGATAGGCCTGGACTGCATGGCCCTGCTGCGGGAGTACCGCCAGCACCAGAAGGCCGAACGGTTCAAGTCCGGCTCTGAGTGGGTGCGCCGGGTGGAGATCGAGAACGGCAAGACGGTAGACAATGACCTGCTGTTCACCCGCTGGAACGGTCAGCCGTTCGACCCCAACGCGGTTACATCGTGGTTTCCGGGCTTTTTGGCCGCCCATGATCTCCCGGCGGTTCACTTCCACAGCCTGCGCCACACCAACGCCAGCTTGCTGATAGCGGCTCATGTGCCGGTTACAACGGTTTCGGGCAGACTTGGCCACGCAAAGACCAGCACCACCACGGATATTTACGCCGGGTTCATCCGTTCCAGCGATGCAGCGGCAGCGGATGCGCTGACGGACGTTTTCAGCCGTATCAAGGAAAAGTCCCACGCATAACAAAAGACGGCCTACAGGGGCATTTCTGCCGCTCCTGTAAGCCGTCAACTTTTTTGTGTTTTTCATGCTATCCTATTTATGGGATGATATGTCTTCTGGAATGTGCCTTATTTTTGCCTTACTGAATCGAAAAGAAGTGAAACGAAGATGCACGAAGAATCACGAAAACAACGATGAATCTATATAAAATGCAATGACCAAAAACGTCAAAAAACGTATAAGGGCTTTCTACGAATCAGTAGGCCGGGGGTTCGAGTCCCTTCCATCGCACCAGAAAATGCCGTGAAATCGAAAGATTTCATGGCTTTTTTGTTTTTCTGGCAGAGGTTGCACACACTTGCACACTTTCTGCACACTTTACAAAAAAGCCATGAACTCTTTGCATCGCTTGCACAGCGTGTATTTCGCTGCACAAAAAAGAATCTTTTACGCGAAGAGCACCCGCGTCAGCTCGCGGCGTTCCTCTGCGTCCATCTGCCGGATGGCTTCAAGGATCATTTTGCCTGTGATTTTTGTTGCCGCCGGTATTTTGTTTTCCGGGGACGCCTGCGGCACTGCTCCTGCTGTGTCCTGCCGGTAGAAGTCGGCTTCGATCTTCTCTGCCAGCTCCAACCGGGGCCTGTCCTGCGTGTGAGCGTAGGTGTCCATCAGGACGGTAGCAGTTGCATGACCTGTGTTGCCCTGCACCGATTTGAAGTCGCCGCCAGACTGCAGCAGCTGGTAGGTGGCACTGGAGTGGCGCAGACCGTGGAACACGATCTTCTCAAACTCCGGGTGCTCTGCCCGCCACTTACGATACCACTTTGTCAGAACGTCCGGGGCAATGGGTAAGCCGTCTGGTAAGCGGAACAGCTGACCGCAGTTGCTGTACTTTTCCGGGGCGTTCTGTTCGTCCTGCTTCATCTTGTCGAGCCATGCCAGAAGTTCCTCTTTCAGCGGTTTCGTCATATACAGGACACGGTTGGACTTCTTGGTTTTGGTCTTTTTCAGAATCAGCGAGGACTTGCTCCCTTCCCGTCTGTCCGGGAAGGTGTGGTAGATCTGGCTGGGGTCGATCTTGGACAAGGCTTCCTTGTTGGCGCGCTGCATTGCCTTGTTCACCGTGATAGCTCCACGACCATCGGCGGCATCGAAGTCGAGGTCTCCCGGCTGTAAGCCGAGGATCTCACCCTCTCGCAAGGAAAGGATCATGCTCAGATGCACCGCCAGATGGAGTGCGGGGTTCTCAATGGTCTGCAACGCTGCCAGCATGGTACGCTCATCCCAGATCGTGCGCTCCTCGGTGTTGACCTTGGGGGCTTCACGAGGGGTAGGCGATTTGTGAATCAAATCCCAGTCAACAGCATACGAAAAGGCGGTCTTCAGGAGTGTGTGGACTTCGTGAATGGACGTGCTGGACAGCAGCCGCTTCTTCTGGTTTTCCGTAAGCTCCTGCTTCTCGCCGTGAACGTACTGACCGCATGGGGTCTGGCTCAGCGTGGCGTAGAACTGCTCGATGTCGTAGGTGCGGAGGTCTTGCACCTTCCGCTTGC
>ERZ791819.477-NODE-477-length-19263-cov-2.780352_pt1 | contig 19263 bp, 9 predicted proteins | sample MGYA00510301_ERZ791819 | MGnify/ENA primary metagenome ERZ791819 (study PRJEB30046, sample SAMN00791999) | human gut metagenome | study: EMG produced TPA metagenomics assembly of the A metagenome-wide association study of gut microbiota in type 2...
GCACAAAAAGTCGGACTTTCCGTTTGCAGCGGTGGTTTGATGGGAATCGGAGAAAGCGATGAAGACCGTGTGGATATGGCAATGACATTACGTGAATTGGGAATTACTTCTGTGCCGGTTAATATGTTAAGTCCGATCAAAGGTACTCCGCTTGGCGAGCAGAAATGTCTGACAGAGGATGATATACGTCGTATCGTTGCGGTATATCGTTTTATCCTGCCTAAAGCTTCTATCCGTCTGGCAGGCGGACGAGGATTGATGGAACATTATGGAATGACCTGTTTTACAGCGGGATCCAATGCAACGATCACAGGTACACTATTGACCACAGCAGGAGTCACAAGCAAAGAAGATATGGAGACTATAAAAAGTTTAGGATATGAACCAAGATTGTGGAATGATTAGGAAAGAAGAATATTGGAATATGCTTCGGTGCTTTTCTGGGCTAAAAGGATATGAAGGCTGGCTGCTTGCACAGATGAACTGGCATGTAAACGCTCTTTCCGGCAAAGAAGCAAAACAGCAGCCAAACATAGTTCGGGCAGAAAAGAAATATCAAACAGAGGAACAAGAGATGGAAACGACCGAAAAACCGGTACAGATCAACTGGCAGATACAGGAGAAGAAGAAAAAAGCATTTGCAACGATTACTCTGTCGGGAACAGATGGTGGTTATCGACATGAAATTACGGTTCTTTTGGTCAAACCTAAGGAAGATTTTTCTAACCATGTTACAAGACAGCCAAAGGCGTGTGAGCCTGACCTGCAGGACAAACGAAAACAACCGGCGTATGCAGAGACAGAACATAGAAAAAGTCTGTCACAACAAGATACAGCCATGGTTTATAAAGTGGATGAAAAAAAGCAGACAATTTCTTTTACAAACAGTCAGATCAAAGACTATTTAGAACAGACCAAAGACTATAATCCGATTCACGAAGGAGAAAATGCAATTGTTCCGGGATTTTTGATCTTACAAAAGCTTCTTTTTGAGTTGCACGTTACAGATCTGTTAAAAGAGAACAAGATTGCAAGAGTATTAATGGATCATTCCTGCTCAGATCAAGAAAAAGAGCCGGAAGAAGGAAACAGAGAGCAATGCAACGAAGAGTGGCAAATTTCCGGCGAAAAGAAGGGGTTTGCGATCGAAATGACATGGAAAGGTATATTATATTGTAATGAAGAATGCACGATTTACCGGTCAGATGCGTTTACTCTGTGTGGTAAAGCAGACCGGCGGATCCTTTGGATATGCAAAGTAAAATGATTCTAAAAATAATCAGATGGTAATACAGAAAAAGGAAGACAGATTGTGGAAAAAGCATATATTTTAGGTGGGATTAGAAGTGATATAGGAATTGAAAATGGGAAATACTGTAATATTCCGGCAGAAAAACTCGGTGCGGCTGTATTTAAGCAATTATTAGAAAAGTACAGCATCGAACCGGAAAAGATCGATCTTGTCATAGCTGGAAATGCAGTAGGAGCAGGCGGAAACCTGACAAGATTAATGCTTTTAGAGTCAGAGATCGGAAAAGACATACCGGCAGTGACAGTGGATGTGCAATGTGGTTCCGGTTTAGAAAGCATAGCACTTGCAGCCGCAAAGATTCAAAGCGGACAGGCAGACGTAGTGATCGCTGGAGGATTTGAAAGCAGTTCTACCGCACCAAGACGAAGTTATCATCCCAACCATCCCGATTATGAAAAATATGGTGGGAAAGACAACTGGTATCGTGTCGCAAAATTTGTACCCGAATACCATCATGAACAGGTGATGTTAGAAGGTGCGGAACATACAGCGGTCACAGAGAAGATCACAAGAGAAGAAATGGATGCATGGGCATTGCTAAGCCACAAAAGGGCAGTCAAAGCCAGAGAAGATCACGTATTAGAAGATTGCATTGTATCTGTTACAGGTGATCTTCCTAAAGATGAAGGAATCCGTGACAGAATGAGTGAACGTCTGTTAAAAAGGCTGCCACCGGTGTTAAAGGAAGGCAGTCTGATCACGGCAGGCAACGCCTGTCTGACACATGATGGAGCGGCTTTTGTGATTTTGTGTTCTGAAAAATTTCATCAGACATATCAGGCACGGACAGGAAAGCAGGCACAGGCATTTTTTGTACAGGTTGCAGAAAGTGCGGGAGATCCGATGAAAAGTCCATTGACGGCGATCACAGCGATCGAAAGATTACTTGCAAAAGCAGATATCTGTCCGGAACAGATTGCCGCATGGGAATGTAACGAAGCTTTTGCCGTGATCGATGCTTTATTTGAAAGACATTTTCCAAAGCAGGTTAAAGATTATAATATTTTTGGCGGTGCATTGGCATACGGACATCCCTATGGAGCGTCAGGCGGTATGATCTTACTTCATTTATTAAAGGCATTGCAAAACAGAAATGGCAAATATGGCATTTGCAGCATTGCGGCAGCAGGCGGAGTCGGCACAGCGTTATTAGTACAGCGTATGAACGATGCCCGGTAAGATAAGAATGAAAAAAGAAATTGCAAAAGCAAAAAAGTTTCCAAGTAACGACAAAAAACGAAAAAGTGACAAAAATAAAAACAGGACAATAGTAGAATAAAAACAGAAAAGCAAAAAAATGCTAAAATTGCGAAAGAAGAACAGAAAGATGCAAAAGGAACAGAAAAAAAGAAAAGAGAAAAGAGAACAAACCATGCAATACTATAAGATGATATGTGAACAACCGGAAGAAAAAGAGGCACTTGTACTCAATGACAAAAGTTATACATATGAAGATTTACAACTGCTTGCATCCAAAAGAGCAAAAGTTCTGTTATCAAAGGAAACTTCTAAGATCCATATTATCAGGAAAGAGCATATTTTAGAGCAGTTAATTGATTTTCTGGCTTGTAATGCTGTCGGCATCATTCCTTTGATCATGCCAAATGATTGTAAGATCACAAAAGAAGAAGTGTGGAAACTGGCACAAAATGAACTGGAAAAAATAGACAAAAAAACAGACACTACAAAAGTCTGCATGGCGGTTATGACTTCGGGAACAACTGGAATTCCGAAGATCTATTTTCGTACCTACGAAAGCTGGGCAGGCTTTTTTGGTGTGCAAAATGATATCTTTCAAGTGACAAAAGACAGCCGGCTTTTTACGCAGGGAAGTCTTGCTTTTACCGGCAACTTAAACTTATATCTAGCACAATTCTATGCAGGCGGTACCGTGATCGCACAGGAAACATTCTGGCCTAAAAGCTGGCAGCAGGCTATTGAGAAATACCATGCCAATGCGATCTATCTGATCCCGTCGAAATTAATGCTGTTACCTAAAGTGCAAAAAGAACCGGACAAAGAGATACGAATGATCTTATCCGGTTCGCAAAGTTTAGGCATAGAAGATGCAAAAGCATTAAAAATGATCTATCCGAATACAGAGATCATTTTGTATTACGGTGCAAGCGAATTAAATTATATTACTTATGTGACCGGACAGCAGATGAATGAGAAAAGAAATCTGATCGGTAAAGCCTTTCCGGGTGTTACAGTAGAATTGAAAAAAGATGAATTTTATATTGATACGGCTTATCACGTAGAGGGGATTACCACACCATATACACTGCATGATACCGGATATTGCGACACAGAAGGAAACTTTTATTTTACAGGCAGAAAAGACGATATTTTAAATATCCGAGGACGCAAGATCTCAGCACTCAAAGTAGAAAATGCATTTTTACAGATTGATGAAGTCAAAGAAGCTGCGGTTAAAGTCAGGACACATCATTCGGAAACAATTCTGGAAGCATATGTCGAAGCAAAAGAAGATTTTCTTGAACGATATCGTCAAAAATGGCATAATGAATTGAAAAAAGTGCTTGCATCTTATGAAATTCCACGCTGTATTTATGTCAGAAAGCAGCTTCCTAAAAACGACAGCGGAAAGATCATAAAAGACAAACTGCATCCTGACTCAAAAAAAGAAGAGAAAAAATAACGACACTACATACAACGGTTGTCCAAAATAACAGTAAAGCACAAACCATAAAGGTATTACAGTAAGTAAAAAAGCCTTGCAGTAAGCAAAAAGCCGTGCAGTAAGCAAAAAGCCTTGCAGTAAGCAAAAAGCCTTGCAGCAAGTAAAAAAGCCTTGCAGTAAGCAAAAAGCCTTGCAGCAAGTAAAAAAGTCTTGCAGTAAGTAAAAAAGCCTTGCAGTAAGCAAAAAGCCTTGCAGTAAGTAAAAAAAGCATTACAGCAAGTAAAAAAAACTTGCAGCAACTTTGAAAGTAATCACCGGAAAAGAGGAACAAAAATGAAATTAACAGATAAGATTCATAAAAAGAAAAACACACAGGAGATCGAAAATTTCACGGATTTAGTCAAAGCCAGATATTCAGCCCGCTCTATGAGTGAAAGAAGAGTAGAAAAAGAAAAACTTGATCAGATCCTCGAAGTCGCACGCCTCAGTCCGACCGCATGCAACCTGCAAAGACAGCGTTTGAAAGTCGTAACGTCGAAAGAAGGCATTCAAAAGCTCAGGGATTGTACGCCATGTCATTTCAAAGCATCCACGATCATTATACTTTCAATCGAAGAAGATACAAAAGACTCTGCCATGAAAGGTGATGACTGGTACAAATTTGGCTTGATCGATATCGGTATCGTAGCAGAACACATGGCACTCAAAGCGACAGAATTAGGCATTGGCTCTACGATTGTAGGAATGATGGATGCCGACAAAGTACGTGAGATGTTTGCTATTCCTGTCACCGAACATCCGGTGTTGTTGCTGCCGCTTGGCTATCCCGATGAAAAAGGGAAACCATGCATCCTGCATGCAAGCCGCCTTCCGATCAATGATACCGTGACATGGGCATAACGGATTCCATAACATATACGAAAGGCGACGCTGATCCGTATCATACTTGCAATCTTAGGATTTTAATGGTATCTTAAAAAGTAAAGTAAAAATGACACAACATCTGAAAGCTGCATTTATAAGAAGATGATGTGCTGATAAGACAAAAAGTGGAGGAAGATTTATTATGGAAAAGACAATGGACAAGATCGTAGCTCTCGCAAAAGCGAGAGGTTTTGTATACCCTGGCTCGGAAATCTACGGAGGACTGGCAAACTCATGGGATTACGGAAATCTTGGCGTAGAATTAAAGAACAACATTAAGCAGGCATGGTGGCAGAAATTTGTTCGTGAAAATCCATACAACGTAGGTATTGATAGTGCGATTCTTATGAACCCGCAGACATGGGTAGCATCAGGACATCTTGGCAGCTTTTCCGATCCTTTGATGGATTGTAAAGATTGTCATGAACGTTTCCGTGCAGATAAAGTGATCGAAGATTACATGGAAGAACATGACATTAAGATCGAGGGCAGCGTAGATGCATGGTCTAAAGAAGAAATGAAGAAATATATTGATGAGCATGACATTGTGTGCCCAAGCTGTGGCAAGAAGAATTTTACCGATATCCGTGAGTTCAACCTGATGTTTAAGACATTCCAGGGTGTTACGGAAGATGCAAAGAGTACTGTATATCTTCGCCCGGAGACAGCACAGGGTATTTTCGTAAACTTCAAGAATGTAGCACGTACATCACGCAAGAAGATTCCGTTTGGTATTGGTCAGATCGGTAAATCATTCCGTAATGAGATCACACCGGGTAACTTCATTTTCCGAATCCGTGAATTCGAGCAGATGGAACTGGAATTCTTCTGTGAACCGGATACAGATTTAGAGTGGTTTGACTACTGGAAGAACTATTGTATCAATTGGTTACAGTCACTTGGTATTAAGCCGGAAGATATGCGTGTCCGTGATCATGAAAAAGAAGAGCTTTCTTTCTATAGTAAAGCAACATCAGATATTGAATTCCTGTTCCCATTCGGATGGGGCGAACTTTGGGGAATCGCAGATCGTACAGACTATGATCTGACACAGCACCAGAACGTATCAAAAGCAGATCTGACATACTTTGATGATACAAAGAATGAAAAATACATTCCATATGTTATTGAACCATCACTTGGTGCAGACCGTGTTACACTCGCATTCCTTTGTCAGGCATATGATGAAGAAGAGATCGGAGAAGGAGATGTCAGAACCGTTATGCATTTCCATCCTGTGATCGCACCGGTTAAGATTGCGGTGCTTCCGTTATCAAAGAAGTTATCAGAACAGGCTACAGAGATTTATACAAACCTTTGCAAGAAATATAATTGTGAATTTGATGAGCGTGGTAATATCGGTAAGAGATACCGCCGTCAGGATGAGATCGGTACACCATACTGCATCACATACGACTTTGATTCCGTAGAAGATGGTGCTGTAACTGTCCGCGACCGTGACAGTATGGAGCAGGAGCGTATTAAGATTGAAGATCTTGACAAATACTTCGAAGACAAATTCACATTTTAAAGATTATAAGAGACATCATTTGAGGTTAAGGCGATAAATATCAGATATGCAGGTCTTTTGACACCTTTAACCATAAGGATAGAAAGAATGTATATAGGCAGAATTTACGTTTGTATGCATTCTTTTTTTATTATATATATATTCGGATAAGGCATGCTTACACAGAAGCATCTTTTGCTTTATGGACGATGATACGACAGCAGTAGTATAATCTGTTCACATATAAAATAAAGATGTTTTATCAAAAAGATAGGAGGATATGATTATGAAAAAAAAGAAGTGGAACCGTTTTCTTTCTGTTGTAGTAACAGCAGCGATGCTTGTTGCACCGTTGCAGGGATTTTTCTTTGTAGATGATCTGTTTACAACAGCAGGTGTGACAACAAAAGCATCTGCCCAGGATATAGCGCAGACAGATACATCACAGACAATAGGAGTCTATCCGTATTTTGCTAATGAACCGGCAGATTGCGATGCCTCAGCGAAACTTGGTTCAGAACAGAATCCATTAGAGATTGCAAATGCAGTTCAGTTATACAATTTGTATTATGTGGGAAAGAACGCAGTCACCAATGAAAACAATGTGGCTGACAGTGACAGCGGAAGCAGTTATATGGATTGTTATTTTAAAGTAACGGGAAATATTGATCTGTCAGAGTTAAAAGAATTTGGTATTACAGAATGGAGTGGCATCGGTGCAGGAACGTATAATGGTTTTTGCGGAAAATTTGACGGTGGAAGCGAACAGGGATATATCATTTCTAATATGGCGATCGACACGGAAACAAGTTTGGTAGATACAGGTCTGTTTAGCAAAATAGGAACAGGCGGTGAGATTAAAAATGTCAGCCTGAAAAACCCAAAGATTACAGGTAAGTTGAGTGTATGGAGTGAAGGCTGTGGTTTTCTTGCCGGAAAAGTAACGTCTTACGGAACAGATGAAACTGCTTTGATTGAAAATTGTCATATTTTGGATGGAAGCTTGCAAGTATCATCTGACTTATTTAAACCGGACACAACAGATTGCTTTTATAATGTGCAAGGCAGTACGGTCAGAGATTATGAAGTTGTATCAGGTGCTTTTGGCGGAATTGTTGGAGAAGCAGGAGGAAATGTAACAATCCGCAATTGTACGAATGAAAGTGGCAATATCAATTGTGAAGGACTTAAAGATGTCGGCGGTATTGTCGGTGTGATGTTTGATGGAGGTGAGATCACATCTTGCACAAATAATGCACTTGTTAGCGGAACGATCAATGTTGGCGGAATAGCAGGCCTGACAGATGGTGTGACAATCAGGGAATGTAAGAATACATCAGCTGTCAGTGGGCTGGAATGGTCAGAGGAAATCTGGGATAAGATTGAGACAGCACATAAAGAAGGAACCACCTGGTTTAGCGGTACGTCTGCTTATGATGCATATGCACCGGCTGCCTGTATCGGCGGCATTGCCGGAAAGAGTACAGACGGTATTATAGCATCAGAGAATGAAGGGGATGTTACGGGAATAGAAATCTGTGGCGGTATTGCCGGCGGAACGATAGGCAATGTCTCTTATTGTATGAATTATGGAGACGTTTCTTATAGTGGGAACGCAGATCATAGCTATAAAAATATGTCGGCAACGGTAGCTGCATCGGATGTGATCCCGTTAAAGTCAAACGGTGTGTCATTTGGTGGAATCGTTGGATCATTTGGTTTTTTTGAATACCAGAGTGGAATAGAAGCATTACAGGTGAGCTATAGTGGTAATGCCGGAAAAGTAACTGCACTTGGCAGCACAGCGGGTATTGTCGGTAATCGTAATTATGATATATCGGGTGATCAGGAATACGATAGTAGTGTAGAAGCAGTGACTCCGGTAACAGACTGTTATAATGCAGCGGAAATTACAAGTGATTCAGAAATTTTAGGGGGAAATTCGCAACTGATCGGTGCAGATCAGACAGTAGAACGCTCATATTATTTGACAGACGATGTGGAGGATAATACAGAGGGACGCACGAAAGCACAATATAAGAGCGGTCAGGTGGCATGGGAATTGTCTCACCAACAGGGCGAAAATATATCATGGGTACAAAAAATCGGTAAGCAGGATTATCCGGATGCGGTACGAAGCGGAAACAACAGCCTGACAGACACGGTATGCCGTATTCGCTTTATTCCGTATTTACAAGAATCAGATGAGGAGTACAGTAAAGATCCGGTTTATGCAAATTTACATAGTACGTTAGAAATGCCAAAGCAATCAACGGAAACAGAAATCTACACATATTATTCCGGTGTACAAAAGGAGGATGGTACATGGGAGGCTGGTGCTCCGGTCACATCTGTTACAATAGAAGAAGATTGCGTTATTTTAGTAAAAAAAGAAAAAAATGCTGTTACAGATAATCCGACAGCAGAACCGGTGCGGACACCGGAATCTACTCCTGTCAAAACAGCAGAACCGGTATCGCCACATCCGACAGTTACCACAACACCGACGACAGCACCGGCACAGACACCGGACGTTTCTAATGTTAATAATACTACAGACAATACACAGAACAATTCGCAGAATGCGAATACAACACTTACAAAAGGTGCTACGATCAAACAAAACAATATGAATTTTACAGTCAACGATCAGAATAGTGTAACATTCAAAGGAATGAATACTAAGAAAGCAAATGTTACGATTCCTGACACGATCATATCGCAGGGAAAGAAACTGAAAGTTACAATGATCGCGGAAGGTGCATTTGAGAAGAATACTTCAATCAAAAATGTTACATTAGGTAAAAATGTAAAACAGATCGGAAAGAAAGCTTTCAGAAACTGTAAAAAGCTTAAGAAAGTCAACTATCCGTCAAATTTACAGCAGCTTGGAGCACAAAGCTTTGAAAATTGTACCGGTTTACAGCAGGTATCTCTTCCTGATTCTGTAAAGACAATCGGAAAGAAAGCCTTTAAGAACTGTAAGAAACTCAAAAAGTTTACAATCGGAAAGAAGAAAAAGGCTGCGAAAAAAGCAGGAGGAATGCTTGTACCGTCTGATACATTGACAACTACATCTGTAGAAAAAATGGCTGATGTGAAGGAGACATTAGAAGCTGCAAAAACAGGAAATCTCATCATAACAGAGGAAGAAGTTTCTTCTTATGCAGCATTGAATATGAAGATTGCGATCGGTAATAATGCATTGGAAAACTGCTCTAACTTAAAATCCGTTATCGTAAACTGTGCAGTCAGTGTGATCGGTAACTCGGCATTTAAGAACTGTACCAAACTTTCAGCAATTATCGTACGTTCTTTGATCTTAAAATCAGTTGGCAAGAAGGCACTGACCGGAGTAAGTAAGTGTAAGATTTCAGTGCCGACAAAGAAATTCAAACCATACCGCAAGCTTTTTAAGAATAAAGGACAGGGTAAAAAAGTCTTTGTTGCGGCAACGTAATAAAAGCTGAAAAATATTTTTCAAAAAAAGACTGTAAAGAACATGTCTGTGCCGGCTTTTTGACATAATTTAACAGATCGCTGTTATTGTAAAGCAGAAAGAAAAGTTTTGAAAGTGCAATGCTACGAATAAAAATATAAAAGTGCACAAAAATCCATTGTTTTCAATGGATTTTTGTGTTATTATGCATAAATACGATATGAAATAGGAGGAGTAATGTATGAAAAAAAACAGCACAAAGAAATTCTTTGCAACATTGTTATCGGCAGCTATGATCCTGACTTCAACAGGCGTGTCAATGATCGATGGCGCAAAAGCCGATGCAGCAGGAAAAGCAGTCTTAAAACAGGCTAAGAAAACGGTAAGCATCCGGCAGGGGAAGAAAACAACGCTCAAGATTAAAAAGAAGAACATTAAAAAAGTAAGGAAGATCATATGGACTTCTAAGAACAAAAAGATTGCAACCGTCAGCAAAAAAGGTGTAGTCAAAGCAATCAAAGCAGGAAAGACTACAATTACGGCAAAAGTAAATTACAAAGCAAAAGGTGCAAAGAAGTTTGCAAACAAGAAGTTAAAATTTACTGTAAAAGTTACAGCAAAGAAAGCCGCAGCGACAAAAGAACCTGCAGTAAGTAAAACACCTGCAGCTACAGCAAGCCCGGCACCCGCAGCAACGGCAGTACCAAGTCAGACACCGGCACAGCCAACTTCAAAGAATGGCATTGCCATGTATGATTCCGGTAAGATGGATGCAAATCTTACAGCAACAGAGTTGATGAAGAAGATGGGACAGGGCTGGAATCTCGGAAATACATTTGAAGCCTGTGGAAGTGCAAAAGAGACACAGGGTTTTACACCGGAAGATTTTGAAACATTCTGGCAGAAAGTACCTACTACACAGACAACGATGGATGGAATCCACAGCTATGGTATCAATTCAGTGCGTATTCCGACAGCCTGGTCAAACATGATGTCAGATGATGGAAAATACACGATTAATGATGCATATTTTAATCGTGTAGAAACCGTTATGAACTATGCCTTCAAAAATGACATGTATGTCATTCTTAACATCCACTACGATAGTGACTGGTGGGGACAGTTCGGTGACAAAGATGAGGCAGTCAGACAGCAGGCCTGGGATCGATTTGAAGCATTCTGGACACAGATTGCAAACCGTTATGCAGAATATTCGGAACATCTTGTATTTGAATCTGCAAACGAGGAACTTGGTGATCGTTTAAATGATGACTGGAAGAAGCAGCAGACGGGCAGCCTTGGAACCGGTGTCCTGACAGAAGATGAATGTTATGAAGTGACAAACAAGATCAATCAGAAATTTGTTGACATTGTACGTGCTACAGGCGGAAACAATGTTAAGAGACAGCTTTTGATCGCAGGATACAACACAGATATTGATAAGACAATAGACAGCCGCTTTAAGATGCCTGCAGACATTGACGGAAATGGTAAAGACAAGTTAAGTGTGTCTGTTCATTATTACTCGCCAAGTACATATTGTATCGCAGAGGACCCTAAGAACAGTTGGGGTTATGATGCAGACTGGGGAACGGATGAGCAGGTAGCTGCATTACATGCAGACTTTGACAAAATGTCAGTCTTTACAAAAGAAGGATATGGCGTGATCATTGGTGAATACGGTGTATGCAGTTCATCGAAATATGGTATTCCGAACTTCTTCAAAGAAGTAGCAACTTATGGAAAACAGCTTGGATTTACTCCTGTACTCTGGGATACCGGTGTTTGGTACAATAGAAAGAGCGGATTATTCAAGTTCAAAGATGTTGCTAAAATATACAATGATGTGACAGGTGCAAATGGTGAGATCAAAGATAACATGAAGGAGACAGGTCCTGTCAGTGCAAAAGTTATTGAAGATGAATCGACATTGACAAAAGTTGCTTCATGGGAAGGTATATGGACAAGAACAGATGGTAAAAAAGGTGCATTTGAGACAACAGCTACAGAAGGTGACATTACAGTAGAGACGAACTCTGCATATTGGCAGATGTTCTTGACATATGACTGGTCAAAACTTACCAATCCGGCGATCCGGTTTACTTTCGGCACTGATAAAACGAGTCAGAAGGCAGATACATTACAGATTGGTTATACGACAAAAGTAGATGGTGGAGCTGATCTTACAAACTTTTCCGGTGTGATCGGTAAATGTATCGCTTTGTATCCAAGTGATCTGGAAGAAAACCCATATTTAGAGATCAGTACAACGACTCCGTTAGCCTCTATTACAAAAGTAGAAATCTTTGATGCAAAGTAAGTTAAGAGAATAGGAATCTGAAAACGTATTAAAAGATAAAATATGCCCGCACTTTTATTACGGACAACAAGAAATGGAAACACAGCAAAGGTGTTTTATTAAAAAGAAATCATTTGTTGTTTTAGGATCTTTATACAAGGAAAAATAAAAAAAAGAACGAAGAAGCATGAATTTGTTGAAAATGTATGAAACGGATTCATGCTTTTTTGTTCTATATCAGAATAGATTGTCAAATTGCACAGAAAAAGCCGAAAAAGAGTGATTGAATTGTTGACTTTTGATGGAAAGAACGCTATACTATAGCTTAGGCATGGGAAAAAGGTGCTCATGCTTCTCTTTTATAGAGAATGAACAATTATAATACACAAGGAGGCAAAACATGAGAAAAAATTTAACTAAGGCAATTTCAACTACTCTTGCGGCAGCTATGGTAGTAACTGCCGGTGGATTTGCCGGAGTGGCAAACACAAACGGAAGTACGGCAAAGGCTGCAGATCCAACCGCTTCTGCAACAGCAACAGCAACACCAGCTGCAACACCGGCAACATCGTATATGGCTTATGCAGCATTTAGCATGGCAGGTCCATGGATCTATCGTTCAGAATGGACAAACGATAAGTCAGGATTGACAGTAAAGGAATTTTACGATTCAGAGAAATCAAAATGGGGTAGAGCAGCATTTGATTACACTAAGAATTATCTTGCAAATAACCTGACTAAAGCACAAGAGGCACTGAATCTTCGTGGTCAGGCAAGAGGTGATGCACGTGTTCATTCAGAAGCTACGATTAAGGATGCTGCTATGACAACCAATGGTGAGTGGACAGCAGAAATAACAAACTTAGATACAACACAGTATAAAGTTGTAGGCGATTCATACTATGATGTGCTTCATATTTCTACGGATATTCCATTGACCATGAAAAACGTAAAATGTACAAATGTAAAAGTTTCTGTCGATGACAAGCAGATTTTAGAATTGAAAGAAGCTTTCCCAAATACACAGGCGTCAGATGCGCAGGGTAGTGGTAATAAGGGATATTATGACTTTATGATCATTGATAACTACGCAGACAGTCATGGTGTAGAAGGCAAAGCTCTTCGCCCGATTGATAAGACCACAGGTAAGTTAAATACTGAAATCAACGCTATGCCTGCAAAGAGCTTGAAGATTACATTTACAATCAGTGGTGTAGACTTTGTAACTGCTAAAAAGGAGGTTGTAGTTGACAACGGTCCTACTGTTGGTTCTACTTTTGTGGATAATGGTGTGAAGTATGTTGTTACAAAGAGAACAAAGACAAATAACAGTAAAGGTACAGTCGCTGTAGCAGGGCTTGCTACAAAGAAAGCAGACTTTACGACTGCTGCAACTGCAAAGACAACAGAAGGAACAACTGTTTTGAATTATGATGTAACAGGTATCGCTGATAATGCATTTGCAAAGGATACAACGATCAAGACTGTTACACTTGGTGATACAATTAAAACAGTCGGTGAAGCAGCATTTAAAGGTTGTACAAAACTTACAAAAGTTACATACAATAAGAACATCACAAAGATTGCTGATGATACATTTAACGGATGCAAGAGCATAAAGAGCTTTAAGCTTTCAAGCGGCATTAAGAGTATTGGCGAAGCAGCATTTAAGAATTGTACGGCATTAAAGAGCTTCAAACTTACTAAGAATGTAAAATCTGTTGGAGCATCTGCATTCAGCGGTTGCAAGAAACTTTCTAAGTTCACATACAACAGCACAGTAAAGAGCGTAGCTGGTTCTACATTTAAGGATTGTACTTCACTTAAGTCAATCAAGCTCGGTAAGAAAGTTAAGAAGATTGGTGGATCTGCATTCGCAGGCTGCAAGAAACTTAGCAAGATTACAGTAAGCCAGAAAGTAAAAGTTTCTAAGAAAGCATTCAAGGGCTGCAAGAAGACAATTAAAGTTTCTGGTAAGAAAGCATATGTAAAATATACTAAGAAGCAGATCAAGAAAGCCGGATACAAGAAAGTAAAATAATTTCTATCTGTTAAGATGTGATATATGTCATATGAAAGTTGTAAAATGCTATAGATAGAATATATGAGCTTATAACAAGATGCTTTCAAAAATTTGTATGAGATTATATGAGTGAAAACACAGACTCTGCTGGCTGAAATTTGTCGGCAGAGTTTGTCGTTTAAGAATGAAACAGAAAGAATGAGGATAAAATATGAGAAAATGGAGTAAAGCGATTGCTTTTATGATGACAGCGGCTTTGGCGGTTGGGTCGCTTAGTGTCGGACCGGTCGTACAAAAAGCTGATGCAGCAGACCGAATCGGAACCTATATGAGTTGGGATGATGATCAGACTACAAACGATATAAAGATTCCGGTAAATCCACAGACGTTCCGTGATCTGTCAAGTACAGAGATTGTTGAAGAGATGGGAATTGGCTGGAACTTAGGAAATACATTTGATTCCCATTCAAACCAGATTCCGGGTGAAACAGCGTGGGGAGCACCGGTTACTACAAAGAAGATGATTAAAGCAGTGCATGATTTAGGTTTTAACACTATTCGTGTGCCGGTTACCTGGGGAACAATGGTTAAGGATGATGGCTCGATTGATGCAGCATGGATCAGTCGCGTAGAGGATGTGATCAATTATTGCATCGATGAAGATATGTATGTGATTTTGAATGCACATCATGATGGTGCAGATAATGTTGGCACAGACAAAGAGGGCAAATCAGTTCATGGATGGCTTGATATTGGCGGAACAGATGAAGAGTTTGCTGCTGTAGAAGCAAAGTATCAGAAGATGTGGTCAAGCATTGCAAACTATTTTAAGAATTATGATGAGCACCTGATCTTTGAGTCTATGAATGAGGTATATTCCGGATCGGGAGATAAAAATCTGCAGCAGGACATGGAACGCATTAACAAATTAAACAAGACATTTGGTGCGGCTGTGCGTAGCACAGGATCAAATAATGCCCAGAGATGGCTTTTATTGGCATCACGCAATACTAATGTTAAGTCATTGTATAAAAATGCTGACAAATTTGAAATCCCGAATGATGGCACGGATCGTTATATGGTATCTGTTCATGATTATGATGATTTTAAGATCGGTGGTTATACGGATTCGATGAATGAAAGCAAGTCAGATTCATATGCAAATCAATTTAAAAAATTAAAAGCTGCATTTGTAGATAAGGGGATTCCTGTGGTTGTCGGAGAGTGGGGATTCCGTGGAGGAGCTGACAGAACATATAAGTTTGAAGGCGTTAGCTATATGCTGAAAAAATACGGTTTGGTAGGATGTATATGGGATAATCATGGAACTCAGGGAACTACGGATAATTATGAAATATTCGACAGAGAACAATGTGCACCGTATGATAAAAACTATACAGATGGTGTCATGAGAGGGTTCTATACGGATAGCGATGATTCGCAGTTGAACGAAAAAACGACGGTAAGTGCAATGACATCTTTAGATCTTGATAAAGATAGTGTGTCTATAGCAGTAGGATCCGTGGAGAAGGTTACAGCAACAACTGCTCCTGCAGACAACAATGATGTTGTTCTTTGGAAATCAGATAACAGTCGTGTTGCTTCTGTATCAAATGGTAGAATTCATGCAAGAAGAATCGGTACAGCAACGATCACAGCATATGCACAGAGTGGTTCGGTAGAAAAGAAAATTACCGTTACGGTTACAAAGAAAACATTAGAAAAAGAAACAACAGATATTCAGACAGATTATGATGCATTTAAATTTGAAAAATTTGATTATGAAATAAATGATCAGGGACTTTTGGTGTCTCCTGTTGCTTATCTGAATGCATCAGCAGTGCCGGCAAGCAATGGTGCCGTTACATTTGAATCATCAGATGAAAATGTTGTTTCTGTATCATCCACAGGCAAACTTCTTGGTTATGGCTATGGTAAAGCAATAATCACCTTGACGGCAGCAGATGGATTTACAAAAGAGATCCCTGTATCGATCATTGATCCGAATGCAACACCGGAACCAAGTGCAACATCGACAACAACACCAATTGTTCAGCCAAGTGTTCAGCCGGGTGGCATTCCAAGCAGCCAGCCAACAGCCGGTACAAGTGCAGACCCAACAGTAAACCTTAAAGATGAGGTAAAGAAGACAACTAAGAATGCATGCGTTAAAGTGAAGGCAAAGAAGGCTAAGGTTACTGTAAAGAAGGGTAAGAAAAATACCTTAAAGTTTACGGTTATTGCAAAGAACAAAAAAGCAAAGACAACAGATAAGATGAAAGTTACCGTAAAGAATAAGAAAATTGTATCTGTGACAAAGAAAACATTGAAAAAAGGCAGTGCAAGTGTTACGATAAAAGCAAAGAAAAAAGGAAGCACAAAAGTTACGGTTAAAGTAGGCAAAAAATCAGCCAAAGTAACTGTAAAAGTAAAATAGGGTTACAGTGCGTTGCTATGGCATAAAGTCATAGCAATGCGGTTGTACATAAATATCGGCAGCAAATATGCCGGGTAGAGAAAGAAAGGAGAAAATAATGAGAAAACATTTTAAATGTATTTCAAGTATCGCATTATCACTTGCTTTAGTGACAACGTCGGTATTTGCGGGCGCAAATTTAGGCACAAAAAATGTTGCTAAAGCGTCATCATTATCTACTATGACATCAGCAGATGTCGAGACACCGGATAATCCACAGAGATTTACGGATTTAAACAGCGACCAGATGATCGAAGCAATGGGTACAGGCTGGAACCTTGGTAACACATTTGATGGTCATACAGGTATGATGCCATCAGAGACATCATGGCAGACTGTAGCTACAACAAAGAAACTGATCAAGGAGGTACATGATAAGGGATTTAACACAATCCGTATTCCATGTACATGGGGAAAGAAGATTACCGAAAAAGACGGCAAATATGTGATCAATGAAACATGGTTAAGCCGTATTCAGGATGTTGTTGATTATGCTGTAGAGCAGAACATGTATGTGATCATCAATATTCATCATGATGGTGCAAACTCAGATGGATGGCTTAAATTAAAGTCGACCGGTGATGAGTTACAAAAAGTATTTGATGAGTATGAGTCAGTATGGACAACTCTTGCAACAAGATTTAAGAATTACAATGAACATCTGATCTTTGAAGCATTAAATGAGCCTCAGAGCGGAAGCTGGGATAGCAGCGAAGCTAATAAAGCATTTGGTGAAAATCTTAACAAAGCAAATCAGATTTTCGTCGACACAGTTCGTAAGAGCGGTGGAAACAATGCGAACAGATGGTTAATGGTAACACCATGGGGAACAAATATCGGTAAATTACTCTCATCTAATCCCGGTTTTGTTATGCCGACAGATACAAGAAGTGAAAGCCGTTTAATGATTTCCGTACATAACTATGCACCTACAAATAAGTGTCTGGACGGATCTCCGAGAGAAGAGAACAATATTACATTATCGGATGTTACAAACAGTTATAAATCGTCATTTGAATCATTGAATGAAAAATTCATTTCTAAGGGCATTCCTGTAGTTCTTGGCGAATATGGTGCTGTAGATAAAGATAATAATGGTAATCGTGCTCTTTATACAGAAGCGTTGAACTACCTTGCAAAACAGAACAAAGTAGTTCCTGTATACTGGGATGATGGTGGAATTGATAACAATGCCTTTGCACTCTTTGACAGAACAGAATGTGCACGACGTACAGGATATGAAGAGATTTCGAAAGCATTGACGCGTGGTTTCTTTACAACAACTGATTATAAGAGTATTCCTGATCGCACAACAGCAGAAACTCCTGCAATTACAAAGATCACAAGCTTTGATCTGAGTGATTCGGAAGTATCTATGGAATGCAATACAACAAAGACGATCACAACAAAGAATGTTACACCTGAGGCAAATGATGATGTAATCCTTTGGAAGTCAGATGATGCATTAGTTGCATCTGTATACAATGGCGTGATCACAGCACGTGGAATCGGTACGACAACGATTACAGCGTATTCGCAGGAAGACGAAAGCGTTTTAAAGACTGTGAAAGTAACCGTAACAAAAGAATCCGCAGCAGATGGCAAGCAGCCTACATTAATGTACAAGAGTTCTGATGAATCCGTAGCTACGGTATCTACTACAGGTAAAGTGGTTGGCATCAGTCTTGGTACAGCAGTGATCACAGTAACAGCAAGCACAGGTGAAGAAAAAGAAATCCCTGTTAAGATTGCAGAAGCAAAATGGGATGCGACAAAGCTGAGAGCAAAATTATATGTATACTATCAGGATTCTAAGTTCTATGAAAATGTGGGATCTACAGATGAAGTGACGATCACAGGTGATGGTACTTACAATTTGAAATTTGACTGTGATACTGATCTTCCTGCATCAGCAGCAGAAGCCGGTTTATCTACATTAAGAGACTTTGGAGCAATTTATATTAAAGATGCAGACGTAGATGATGGACTGATCAATAAATCAGTGATCAAAAAAGGTAAGATCCACTACAACAGTATCAAAGTAAATGGTAAGGAACTTACTATTACAGATCCTAACAATTCAAAGAGTCTGATTAAGTCTAATAGAGTATTAGATACAGGTAATCCTTTGAATGCATGGGATGGTTGCGTTGTTGATACAACAGATGGTCTTGTATCAGTAGATACAAAGAATTATCGTATCAACTTCCCTGGTATTGAGGATCCAAAGACAATTGAAGTAAACTTCACGTTGTCAGATCTGATTAATTATGATAAGAATCCGTTTGGTACTCCGTTAGAGTCAACCGGAGAAGACACGGTTGTATTACCAACTGTTACAAAGAAGTGTGAGGCAATTAAGACAAGCGTAGAAGCTGTAGAGATTGATCAGGAAGGACATTGTTTCCTGAATGGATACTATCAGAAAGCATCAACACAGACAACAGTAGCACCTTCAACACAGCCGACAGTGGCACCTTCACAGACGCCGGCTGCTTCGGTACAGCCTTCACAGAAACCGGCTGCTTCAGTACAGCCTTCGCAGAAACCGGTTGTAAAGAAGACTGCAAAGAATGCTTGCACAAAGGTGAAAGCGAAAAAGACTAAAGTTACTGTAAAGAAAGGTAAGAAAGCTA
>ERZ791819.487-NODE-487-length-18861-cov-6.039881_pt1 | contig 18861 bp, 23 predicted proteins | sample MGYA00510301_ERZ791819 | MGnify/ENA primary metagenome ERZ791819 (study PRJEB30046, sample SAMN00791999) | human gut metagenome | study: EMG produced TPA metagenomics assembly of the A metagenome-wide association study of gut microbiota in type 2...
CAAACGCAGAAATGCGGTCGGTGGCAACCATGATCAGGCTGTCGCCATTGTCGTAAATTTCACGGACTTTGCCTTCTTTGATGGGCTTGAATGCAGTCATAGTCAAACACTCCATTTCCCTTTTTCCGGCCGCCGGGCGCGGCACATCCTTACAGCACTATTGTACCATGCCGGGTGCCGGTTTGAAAGAAACAGATGGGAGAGATTTGCCCCGGGTTTTGCAAATTTCTCGTGAAAAATGTGCAAAAATCATCGGATGAATTCGTCGTTTTGACGATAAAAGTCGTACTTTCAGCGCGAATGAGACAAAAAACGACCCGCTTTTTTGTGGAATGCGCAGATGGACACAGCCCGGCGGATAGGGTATGCTGAGAGGCGGCAGCTTTGCTGTACAGAAAGGAAAATTCTGCTTATGATACCTCAGATCATTGCGCACCGTGGTGCATCCTACCTGGCACCGGAAAACACGCTGGCGGCTTTCCGCAAGGCGATGGAGATCGGGGCCGACGGTGTGGAAATGGACGTACAAAAGACGCTGGACGGCGGCCTTGTGATCCACCACGACTATATCATCGACCTGCACACCGATATTTCCGGCCGTATCTACGATATGACCGAGGGCGAACTGAAAGACCTGGACTTCGGCAGCTGGAAGGACGTTGCTTATAAAGATGAGAAGATCGCAACCCTGGCCGAGGCACTGGCCCTGTGCAGGAGCATGGAGGGCTGCGCGGTCCAGCTGGAAATGAAATCCACCATGGACAACGACCCGGCTTTTGTGTCCGGTGTGGTGGATGCCATCCGCGCGGCAGACATCGCCGACCGACTGGTCCTTATTTCGTTCAACCACGACCTGCTGCGGCAGGCCAAGACGCTGATGCCGGAACTGCGGGTGGGCGTGCTGCTGTACGGCGCATTCGAGAGCATGGTGCTGCCGCCGCCGGTCATCTGGAAGGACCTGGGCCTAGTAAACGGCATGGAGGATGAGGAAGCGGCGCTGGACGAAGAGCTGGCCGCCCTGCCGGTGGATGCGGGCATGGACCCGGATGAGGAAAACGGCTGGATGACCCGCTGGGTGAACGACAAGGTGAGCATGCTGCGGGCAAACTTCCCCGGGGAGAGCCTGCAGGCGGTGGCAAAGCATCTGGCCGACCAGCACAACCCGGTGGCCTATGTCAAAAGCCTGGACTTTGCGCCGGAGTACGTCAGCTGCGAATACCACACCGCCTACAGCAACCCGGGCTTCATCGCCAAGCTGCAGGCCATGGGGGTCAAGGTGGCCCTGTGGACCGTGGACACGGAAAAGGCTGTCCGGAGCCTGCTGCCCCTGGGGCCGGACTGCATCGTGACCAACCGCCCGGACCGCGTGCGGGAATGGGTGGAAGAAAATCAGTGACACAGAGATCGGAAAGGCTTCTCCTTTGGGAGAAGTCTTTTTTGCTGCCCTTGACAAACAGGGACAGTGGGATTACAATAGTCTCATATCGAACAGTTTTATAGAAAACAGTTTGAGCAAAAAACAATTCAGAAGGAACCGATCGTATGTGTGACGAAAAACAGAACGAATGCAGAGACCACGGGGATCCACCCTGGGAGAGGCCGCAGGTCATCCCGGCCCAGATCCGCCGGGTGGACAACCTGATCTTCCGCAAGATCAACCAGTTTGCCCGCGCCAACGGTGTGGAGCAGGCCACCCCGATGCACGGTTGGATCATCGGGTATCTTTACCGGCACCGGGAGGAGCAGGTGTTCCAGCGGGACATTGAGCGGGAGTTTTCCATTACCCGCTCCACCGTGACCAACATCCTGCAGCTGATGGAGCGCAAGGGCTACATCCAGCGCCAGAGCGTGCCGCAGGATGCCCGGCTGAAACAGCTGGTGCTGACGGAAGAGGGCGTCCGCTTCCATGAAAACACCATCCTCTCCTTCCACCAGACGGACGACTATGTGGCCGGGCTGCTGACGGAAGAGGAAAACGCTGAGCTGCTCCGGCTGCTGAACAAGCTGCGGGACGCGCTGAAGTAAACCATTTGAAATGGCCGCCGCATGCGCTCTGGCCATATTCAGCGGAAGAATGATTTTGCTTTGCATTTGTCGCGGCCTGCGGGCCGCTCCAAACGCCTTTTCACGGGAGGGGCCGTAACGATAAGCGGCATTTGAGAATTTTGCTGCGTGGTTCCGTTTCGACCCTCTCGTGAAAGGGTAAATTGGAAACGACCGCAGTCGTTTCCAATTTACAAAAAGAAAAATTGATTCCGCTGTTTATGGCGCAGCGCACGCGGAGCCATTTTAAAATGTTTGGTTTTGGTGTGTTGCTATCAATCAGACAAGAATGCCCTGTCAAAACGCCGAAAAGATGCTTGTGAAAATGTTAATTATGAACAATTTCCGAAAGTTTTGCAAACAGCTTGACATTAAATCTGTTTTGTATAGAATTGTTTTGTACCAAACAAATAAAATTAACAGGAGGTAACTCAGATGATCAAAAAGCTCGTGTCACATCTGGGCGAGTACAAACGCGCCGCAGTCCTGACACCGCTCTTTGCAGCCCTGGAAGCCGTGATGGATGTGCTGCTGCCCACCATCATGGCCTTTATCATTGACCTGGGCATTGAAAAGGGCGATATGCACGCCATCGTCAAGTATGGTCTGCTCACCTTTCTTGTGGCAGCCATTGCGCTGCTGCTGGGCGTTCTGGCCGGTAAATATGCCGCCGAGGCATCCACCGGCTTTGCCGGCAATCTGCGCGATGCCATGTATGAGAACATCCAGCACTATTCCTTCTCCAACATCGACAAGTTCTCCACGGCGGGCCTTGTCACCCGTATGACCACCGATGTGACCAACGTGCAGAATGCGTTCCAGATGATCGAGCGCATGTGCGTGCGTGCCCCGGTGCATCTGGTATTTGCACTGTTCATGGCTGTGGTCATCGGCGGCCCGTTGTCGCTGGTGTTCGTGGTGGCGGTAGTCTTTCTGGTGGCGGTGCTGGCCAGCATCATGATCCCCACCTTCCACATCTTTGACCGCGTGTTCAAGAACTACGACAACCTGAACGCCTCCGTGCAGGAAAACGTGTCGGCCATCCGGGTGGTCAAGAGCTTTGTGCGCGAGGGCTTTGAGAACGAGAAGTACACCAAGGCCTGCGAGAGCCTGTACAACCAGTTCGTCAAGGCTGAGAGCCGCCTGAGCTTCAACAACCCTGCCATGCTCACCGCCGTTTACGGCTGCAACATCGCCCTGAGCTGGCTGGGTGCCAAATATGTGCTGCATGGTGCCATCACCACCGGTCAGCTCAACGCCCTGTTCGGATACATCATGAACATCCTCATGGCCCTGATGATGCTGAGCATGGTCTTTGTGATGATCGCCATGTCGGCCGCTTCCGCCAAGCGTATCGTGGAAGTGCTGGACGAGACCACCGACCTGCCCCCGGCCAAGCAGCCGGTGCAGCAGGTGAAGGACGGCAGCATCGAGTTCGACCATGTTTCCTTTCAATATAAGCATGGTTCGGGCCGTCCGGTGCTGAACGATATCACTTTTTCCATCAAGCCTGGCGAGACGCTGGGCATCATCGGCGGCACCGGCAGTGCAAAGTCCAGCCTGGTGCAGCTGATCCCCCGCCTGTACGACGCCGAGACCGGCACCGTGAAGGTGGGCGGCGTGGATGTGCGGGATTACAACCTGGACGTCCTGCGCCACGAAGTGTCCATGGTGCTGCAGAAGAATGTGCTGTTCAGCGGCACCATCCTCGACAACCTGCGCTGGGGCGACGCGAACGCCAGCGAGGAAGAGTGCATCCGCATGGCAAAGCTGGCCTGTGCGGATGAGTTCATCGAGCGATTCCCGGATAAGTACAATACCTGGATCGAGCAGGGCGGCTCCAACGTGTCCGGCGGCCAGAAGCAGCGCCTGACCATCGCCCGCGCTCTGCTGCGCAAGCCCAAGGTGCTGATCCTGGACGACTCCACCAGCGCGGTGGACACCGCCACCGACGCCAAGATCCGCAAGGCCTTCCGGGAAGAGATCCCCGGCACCACCAAGATCATCATTGCACAGCGCATCTCCTCGGTGCAGGATGCTGACCGTATCCTGGTGCTGGACAACGGCCAGATCAACGGCCTGGGCACCCACGAGGAGCTGCTCAGGACCAACGCCATTTATCAGGAAGTTTACAACAGCCAGACCCAGGGCGGCGGCGACTTCGACAAGCAGGGAGGTGCGCAGTAATGGCCGTAAAAGAAGTACATGGCCCCGGCCCGCGGGGCGCACGGGGCCCGCGCCCCAAGGTGGAAAACCCGGGCAAGCTGCTCAAGCGCATCATGGATGAAGTGTTCCGCAACTACCTGCCCCACTGCATCCTTGTGCTTATCTGCATCGTGGTCAGTGCGCTGGCCAATGTGCAGGCCAGCCTGTTTTTGCAGACTTTGATGGACGATTATATCGTGCCCATGACCCACCAGCAGAACCCCAGCTTTGCACCGCTGGCCGGCGCACTGCTGCGGGTGGGCTGCATCTACCTTGTGGGTATTCTGGCCGCATGGATCAATGCCCGCGTTATGGTCAACGTAACGCAGGGCACGCTGCGCAACCTGCGCACCAAGCTGTTCACCCACATGGAAAGCCTGCCCATCTCCTATTTTGACACCCATCCCCACGGCGATATCATGTCCGTGTACACCAACGATGTAGATACCCTGCGCCAGATGATCAGCCAGAGCATCCCGCAGCTGGTGTCCAGCGTCATCACCATCGTGTCGGTGTTCTTCAGCATGTGTATGCTCAGCTGGCAGCTGACCATCGTTACCATGCTCATGGTGGCGCTGATGCTGTTCTGCTCCAAGCAGATCGCAAAGAGCTCTTCTAAGTACTTCATCCAGCAGCAGCGGGATCTGGGCAAGGTGAACGGCTACATCGAAGAGATGATGGAGGGCCAGAAGGTGGTCAAGGTGTTCACCCACGAGCAGCAGACCCTTGACGGCTTCCGCCAGCTGAACGATCAGCTGAAGGAGAGCTCCAAGCAGGCCAACGCCTTCTCCAACATCATGATGCCTGTCAACGCCCAGTTGGGCAACATCAGCTACGCCGTGTGCGCGCTGGTGGGTGCCGCCATGGCCGTGGGCGGTGTCAGCGGCATGACCCTTGGCACGGTGGTGGCCTTCCTCAGTCTGAACAAGGGCTTCAATATGCCCATCAGTCAGGTGTCCATGCAGGCCAACAGCGTCATCATGGCGCTGGCCGGTGCAGAGCGCATCTTTAAGATGATGGACGAGCCCAGCGAGACCGATGAGGGCTATGTGACCCTCGTGAACGCCAAGTACGACCGCGAGGACAACCTCGTGGAGACCGAGGAGCGCACCGGCATCTGGGCCTGGAAGCACCCCCACCACGACGGCACCACCACCTACCACAAACTGGAAGGCGACATCACCTTCACGGATGTGGATTTCGGATATGTGCCGGAAAAGACGGTGCTGCACGACATCAACCTGTATGGCCGTCCGGGCCAGAAGATCGCCTTTGTCGGCTCTACCGGTGCCGGCAAGACCACCATCACCAACCTGATCAACCGCTTCTACGATATTCAGGATGGCAAGATCCGCTACGACGGCATCAACATCCACAAGATCAAAAAGTCAGATCTGCGCCGTTCGCTGGGCATCGTGCTGCAGGACACGCACCTGTTCACCGGTACGGTCATGGAGAACATCCGCTATGGCCGTCTGGATGCCAGCGATGAAGAGTGCATGGCCGCCGCCAAGCTGGCCAACGCGGATGGCTTCATCCAGCGTCTGCCGGATGGCTACAACACCATGCTGACCGGCGACGGTGCGAACCTGTCGCAGGGCCAGCGCCAGCTGCTGGCCATCGCCCGCGCCGCCGTGGCCGACCCGCCGGTGCTGATCCTCGATGAGGCAACTTCCTCCATCGACACCCGTACCGAGGCACTGGTGCAGCGCGGCATGGACGGCCTGATGTACGGCCGCACCAGCTTCGTCATCGCCCACCGCCTGTCCACCGTCCGCAATGCAGACTGCATCGTGGTGCTGGAGCAGGGCCGCATCATCGAGCGCGGCAGTCACGACGAGCTGATCGCCAAGAAGGGCAAGTATTACCAGCTCTACACCGGCAACCTCGCCGAAAACTAAATCAAGACATCTCTCCTCAATAACACAGCGCCCCCGCCGGGATCTCTCCCGGCGGGGGCGCTGTGTTTTATATCATAAATGTTTTTAGTGGATCAGGTTCACGAATACGGGGCAGAGCACTGCGGTGAGCACACCGGCCACTGCAATGGACAGGCCGCTCATGGCACCCTCCACCTCACCCATCTGCAGGGCCTTGCTGGTGCCCACGGCATGGGCCGAGGTGCCGATGCCCACACCCTTGGCGATGGGGTCGGTGATGTGGAACACCTTGCACACCGTTTCGGCCAGCAGGCTGCCCGCAATGCCGGTGAGGATGACGATGGCACCGGTCAGGGCGGCAATGCCGCCCAGCTCAGCGGCCACGTCCATGCTGATGGCGGTGGTCACCGACTTGGGCAGCAGGGTGGCGTACTGCTCTTTGGTCAGGTCCAGCGCCAGGGCAAGAGCAAGGGCACTGCCCAGGCTGACCAGTGTGCCAACCGAGATGCCGGCGATGATGGCGGCGGCGTTCTCCCGGAGCAGGTCCCACTTTTCATACAGCGGGATGGCCAGGGCCACGGTAGCCGGCAGCAGCAGGTAGTTCACCGGGGCGGCGCTGGCCTTGTAGTCGGCGTAGGGGATCTTGCACACCGACAGGAAGATGATGACAAAGATGCTGCCCAGCAGCAGGGGATTGAAGATGGCTTTGCCGGTGATCCGGTTGATCAGGGCACCCAGTGCAAAGGCTGCCAGCGTGAGCAGCACGCCCCACGCCGCCGACCCGGACAGGAAATCATTCAGCATGGTCTGCCTCCTTCTTTTTGCGGCCGGTCATGGCCTGGGTGGTGCGGCCTGCGGAGACCATGACCAGCACGGTCACCGGGATGATGGCAATGAGGATGGGCAGCAGCATGTTGCCCATCTCGGCCCACAGCTCCATCACGCCGGCTGCGGCAGGCACGAACAGCAGCGGGAAGATGCCGGTGAGGTAGATGCCCACCTCTTTCACGTCATCCAGCTTCACAAAGCCGAAGTTCAGTGCAGCCAGCAGCAGCACCAGCCCGTAGACACTGGCAGGCACCGGCAGCGGCAGCACGGCGTGCAGCACCTCGCCCAGAAAACAGAAGGCCAGAATGCGCGCAAACTGAAAAATGTATTTCGTAACGGATCGCTCCTTTCACGGTCACCAAAAAATGTGGAATACAGGTGGTAGTATACCGCATCGTCGGACGTCCATCAACCGTGATACTTGCCAAGAATTCCCACACATTTCGCGAGGAACTGTGCAAAAAAGGCGCACCGCAATGTGCGGTGCGCCGTAAGAAGCCGGAGCAGGAACGAGTCAGATCACATAATCGTTGCCGGCCTGATCGGGCAGGGCAAGATCGGCAAGGGTGATGTGGCTGAAATAGTTGGAGATGAGGTCGTTCAGGCCCTTCCACATCTCATAGGTGCGGCAGTTGGCCAGGCGGTCGCAGGGGGATGCACCCGGCGTCAGGCAGGTGACGGGGGCCAGGCTGCCCTCGGTGAGCATGAGGATCTCCTCCACGGTGTACTGGTCGGGGCTGCGGGTCAGGCGGTAACCGCCGCCCTTGCCGCGCAGACCCTCCAGAAAGCCGTTCTGCACCAGCACCTTGAGGATGTTCTCTAAATACTTTTCCGAGATCTCCTGCCGTGCGGCGACTTCCTTGAGGGGAACGTATTTTTCCGCCTGATGTTCGGCAAGGTCGATCATCACGCGCAGCGCATAGCGCCCTTTGGTGGAAACGATCATATTCGTGTACTTCCTTTGATGTCCATAGAATGTTAAACCTATTATACAACAGGGTAAATAATAGTTCAATCCCACTTTTTTGCAAAAAAGCATTGACAAGCAGGGCAAAGGGGACTATAATACCATTAAACCCACAAACAATGTTGGTTTAAAGGTTTGTAGTTCCGGGCCGCACCTCGGGTGCCGGGGCCCGTTCGAGAAGTTGTATCTGTATCAGGAGGGAATTTATTATGAGCAAGATCTATACTGCCGCTGACCAGCTGATCGGCCACACCCCGCTGCTGGAGCTCACCCACATTGAAAAGGAGCAGCAGCTGCCTGCTCACATTCTGGCCAAGCTGGAGTACTTCAACCCGGCCGGTTCCGTGAAGGACCGCATTGCCAAGAAGATGATCGACGACGCCGAGGCCAAGGGTCTGCTGAAGGAAGGCTCCGTGATCATCGAGCCCACCTCCGGCAATACCGGCATCGGCCTGGCTGCCGTGGCAGCTGCCAAGGGCTACCGCATCATCATCGTCATGCCCGAGACCATGAGCGTGGAGCGCCGCCAGCTGATGAAGGCTTATGGTGCCGAGCTGGTGCTCAGCGAGGGTGCCAAGGGCATGAAGGGCGCCATTGCCAAGGCCGATGAGCTGGCAAAGGAGATCCCCAATTCCTTCATCCCCGGCCAGTTTGTGAACCCGGCCAACCCCCAGGCACACATCGAGACCACCGGCCCCGAGATCTGGGACGATACCGACGGTAAGGTGGACATCTTTGTGGCAGGCGTTGGCACCGGCGGCACTGTGACCGGCGTGGGCAAGTACCTGAAGAGCAAGAACCCTGACGTGAAGGTCGTGGCCGTGGAGCCTGCCTCCTCCCCGGTGCTGAGCAAGGGCACTGCTGGTGCGCACAAGATCCAGGGCATCGGTGCAGGCTTTGTGCCGGACGTGCTGGACACCAAGGTTTATGACGAGATCATTGCTGTGGAGAACGACGACGCCTTTGCCACCGGTCGGCTGATTGGTCACAAGGAGGGCGTGCTGGTGGGCATTTCTTCCGGTGCTGCCGTCTGGGCTGCCCTGCAGCTGGCAAAGCGCCCGGAGAACGCTGGCAAGAACATCGTGGTGCTGCTGCCCGATACCGGCGACCGCTACCTGTCCACTCCGCTGTTCGCAGACTGATCACTCTATTTGTAGAACCGTTGCATCCCGCCCGGATTTCCGGGCGGGATTTTTTTGCACTCCGGCCGCCGGATGAATCTATTGACGAACACTCTAAAAAAAGGTATACTGTACAGGTACAATTGAATATTGTCGGGGTGTTGCGCAGTTGGTAGCGCGCCTGCTTTGGGAGCAGGAGGCCGCGAGTTCGAGTCTCGCCACTCCGATATGATAAAAACCCACGATGCAACGTTTGAAATTCGACGTTTGTCGTGGGTCTTTTTGTTCGATATGGGGGGCAAAATTGCCCGCTTGTGCGTTATTTGTGCGTTATTGCCTTAAAAACTGCCCTGCGCGGCGCTCTGGTCACCCTGAACACAGGACACAAGAGCGGCATATCTGGCCTTGAAGATGTCCATAAGGACTTGCACCGCTCGGCCCTGCTGCACCGCGTTCCCCTCCTCGGTCGCGTCGTCCACCATCTTGATGCACACAGCAACATCTCCCATTGCAATAACAGCGCTTTCAACATCTACTCGGTTCATTGTGAAAATCTCCCTTCAAAATAAATCCCGGCGGGCTTTCTCTGCGCCGCCGGGTCAGCGGTTCAATATCAGGCGTTCAGGGGCTTCACTTGGGACGCTCCAAAGAATGACGCGCGGTAGGTCTGGCCGTCGCCCTTGCTGGAATGGATGAGAACAACTTGGAACAGAGCCTTTGCACCGTGCAGGACTTCAAACCCGGCGGTTTTCCATCCTGTCCATGTGTTCACCTGCTCGGCCACGCCTGCGGCCTGCTGGGCTTTCTCAATGCGCTTGGCGTTGATGGGTTCGGCCTTTGCGCTGTTCCATGCCCGGTGCAGGCACTCGCCAAAGGCGGCAACGCCTTTCCGGTACAGCTTCCACGCCTTGTGCATGATCTCCGAAAGATTGTATTTTTTCATACTGTCCTCGCTTTACATTGCGGGCCAGCCCTGTTATACTAGGCATGACCCTGTTTGTTGGGTTTGGCTCGGTGTTGTAGTTGGTAGCTCTCACCGGGTCATTTTTCATATACAGCGGCGGGAGTGGGTTACTGTCTTAGCTGGCGTTCTGCTCTTGCGCTCCAGGTACATCCTTCGCCCCTTGCCTTCCGGTCGTGCTCCCTTGCTGTGATTCTATTATAGTACTGTTTACCGTACAAGTCTATTGACAGATTCAACAAGGTTTACAGTGTATTTCTGTGTATATTTGTACTGTTAACCGTTTTGATTTTGTGATATACTGTTTACAGAACAGGAGGGAAAGAAATGGTTACTGAGGCAAGAAAAAGAGCCAATGCCAAATGGGACAAAGAAAACATGGTCGTTCTGGCCTGCAAGGTCAAGCGGGAAACGGCGGAACAGTTCAAAGCCGCTTGTGCTGCGCATGGGACAACGTCCAATGCGGTCTTGCAGCAGGCCGTGAAAGCCTATTTGGAGCAAGGCCAGCACTCCGCCGGGGATAAAGTGAGCCAGACACACCCCACCGCAAGCTGTGAGGGTGTAGGCCAGACCGACACCCCATCACCGGCGGATGGAGTATCAAACGAGATGCACGGTGCAATGGACGTTCTGAAAGCAGCAGCGGCGGCTCAGATCGCCGACGCTTCCCACGAGATGCGGAACACCAACACGAAAGAGGACGACGAGACAGAGGCCCGGCGGGCTGCTCTGCTGGAAAGTATCAAAGGGCTGTAATGGGGTGAGCCAGATGCACCCCACCGGTAGGGAGGCGGCATTGTATGAGAATCGTAAAAGTTGGAGAAAGCTATATCTGCCCGGTCTGCGGCAAGTACACGTTTGAGTATGCCGGGGACTTTGATATTTGCCCGGTGTGCAACTGGGAAGATGATCTTTGCCAGCTCGAAAACCCGGATGAAGAAGACTGTGCCAACCACATGAGCTTAAATCAGGCCCGCGAGGCGTGGGCGCATGGTCGGCGGGTCGATGAATGGGAAGACGAATAACCCGCCGGGCGGGTACAGTATGGAGGTCGTAACGCTGCGGCCTCCTTTTTGTTTTGCCTGTGCATACTCTCGCAACGTCTGGCAAGTGCCTAGAACGGGCGATGCACTGCCCGGCGGGAAAGTTGATGCAGACATAAAGAAAAGCCCTCACGCCTCTGTTTCTGAGGCCGTGGGGGCTTCGTGGGTCATGCGGCGAGTAGGTTACTCACCCACAACGCCGTTGTTGCTGGTTGCCGGGTCGGGGTTGTCGTGGTACTCCATGCGCAACTGCGCCTTGCCGTGTTCGTCGATGTAGGGGAGAATGCAAAGGGTGTCACACTGGATTACACCGTCCTTGTCTTCCCACGCCTCCATCTCCACGAACAGTGCGCCGCACTCCTCATGGAGGGCAGCAATCTTTGCGCCCTGCACCAGTTCTTCAACTTCGGGCAGTGTAGTGTTTGCGTATACGGTCATTGTACAACTTCCTTTCTCTGTGTGGGTGTATCTTCAGGGATGCCGGATTGCATCCCTTGAACCTGTTTTGTGAGGGCTATCCGCCGGACGGTCACGCGGATTGTCTGCGGACGCTGAAAAAATGTGCTTGAAAATTAGTTGATGCTATGATAAAATATCGCTGCACATCCTTTGTTGTTGAAAGAGGCCCGCAGGCATGGCGTATCATGTCGGCGGAACTTCTCGGAATTGTTCCGGGCAAGAGATTGGAACCAGCGGTGCTTTCTGACGGCTTACCGCTGGTTCTTTTTTTGCCCTTTTTCTGTGACGGCACAGTTTTGTGCAGTCGGACGGCTCAACCCTGAGCAGCCTAACGGGCGTAAGATTGCGCTCGTCAATACACTTTTGGATGCGCTCAAAACTGAGCGTTTCAGATTCCCGCGATGGCTGCGCCCTCGGTGGAGCTGATGCCGGTACGGATGTATGAGCCTGCGCCGGTGTTCTCGGCGGCGCTCAGATACGGGGTCACTTCCTCGAAAGCATCAAGGCAGGCCCGCAACTCGCCCTTGTACTTGCTGTATGTCCTCAGATGCCGCAAGGCCCGTCGGTGCGCTTCGCTGGCAGATGCCCGGCTACTGTAGCCAGCAAGTAAGGCAGCAACAACCAGAGGGACGTTGTGGAAATAATGCTCGGTCAACAGGACGCGGTAGCCGTCGGGCAAGCCGTCCAGCGCGGCCAGAATGACCCGCCGGGCGTAAAGGACAAGGTCTCTGTACTCCACGCTTTCCAGCTCTGCGGCTGCGCCTGTATCCTCCAACGTGTCCTCAAGGGTGATACTGTCCTCGTTCGAATATAGGGCCTCTGCGGTGCTGTCGGCATATTGTAGGCCGTCCCGGCGGCTGGTGCGCACCCCTGCTTCTTCTGCAAAGCGCTTTTGTAGGAAGTATTTCAGCAGGGTCAGGAAAGATTTCTCTCTCGTCTCGTCGAATGCCTGCACGGTGTCATAGACGGCGAAAAAGCCAGCTTGCACAAGGTCTTCGGCGGTCGTCATGCCGGCTGTGTGGTTCTTCGCATAGTAAACGGCCTTTTTCTTGACAAAGCCTTTCACCGCGTTCCATAAGTCCAAAAGCGTTTCCTCGCTGCCGTCTCTGGCACGGACAGCAAGCGCATTCAATTCCGCTTTCTTCAGATTATCGCCTCTTTTTTCGGTTATACGCATCCATGATGGCGTTAAATTCTTCATCGCTCAGGTCTTCCATAAGGTGAACAGCGCCGCGCAACTCCTCATCACTCCAGCCGTCAAACTCATGCCCTGCACCGCTCTGATCGCTGTTTTCTTTCCGGGTACGTTCTACTATCAGCGCCTTTGAAAGAAGTTCGGAGGCTTTCAGGCGGTCAGCCGGTTTTGATGCATGATCTCTCATTGTGACCGTCCAAAAGCTGTATATCTCCTCAAGGGTGGCCGTGTTCTCGGCGATAATCTGAGCGTTACGCTGGGCCAGATATTCCCGAATGTCGGCAAATGTCAACAACCGCTGGCCGATGCTGCGGGCGCTTTTGGGGCTGTACCCGGCTTTTATTGCCGCCTCGGTGGCGTTGCCGCTAAGAAGGTAGGCTTCACAGAAAGCCCGCTGCCGCTGGTTCATCGTGTACCGTCTCCCGGCGGGTCAAGTGTGGTCTGATCGCCGCACTGGGCCAGCGCTGCACCGACTGCCGCCAACTTTCTGAGGCTGGCAAGTCCCCGCGCCTGTTCCCGATGATAGAACCGGGCCAGCTCTTGACGGCCTTTTTCTCCCTCCGCCGGGCGGAAGTACCCACCGGGGCGCGTGGTGGTGTACAGCACAAAGAGGCCGTTTTCCAGCTCCTGCGCTGCCATTGCCCGGCGCTCTCGCCGCGTGATGCCTAACCGTCGTTCTATCTCCTCGCCGGGGATGGCGTTTTCTTCCCCTACGGGCAGAATGTCATAGATTCGCATTGTGCATTCCCTCCTGTCTAGCCGCTCGGTGTCTGATGGTCACCGGGTGGCTTTTTATTTTGGCTGTGCAAATTTTGCATAGTGTAGGGCCTTTATGTATGCAGATTTTGCATAGTGCAAGGCTGTTTTCACGGGAGACACTGTGCAATTTTTGCATAGTGAGACAACGATGCTACGTTGTTTCGCATTTTGATGCACTATGCAGATTTTGCACACATATACAATATATTGCCATATCCTCCCGAAAATTTAAGGCGGTTCTAACCATTGAAAAGAAAACTGGTAGTCGTTTGGTTGCCGGGCGCATTTTCCGCTCTTGATACACTCAATAAACCCGGCGGCTTCCAGTTCTTTTAAGTAGTTCCAACCTGTTCGTTTGGAGATTCCTAGTGCCTCCATTTTTGATGCCGGAAACTGAAAAGAGCGTCGCCCGCCTGATTCATTTGCCGCGAGAATGTAGAAATATCTGGCCCCCACGGATAAAGCAGTAAAACGCCTATCAAATAGCAGCGTGTTACCAACCTGCACAAAGCGTTTTTCTTTTTGATCTGGTGACGCGGTGAGCCAGCGGGGCAACTCTCCTTTGCTCTTACGTCCCATTCTGCTTTACCCATGACGGCTTTCCAGCTCCGCCGGATCGTCGCCCTCGTTGAAGTAGGCGGCAAGGCTGTCCAAATTGACCAACCAGCGGTTGCCAACACAGACAAAGCGCACCTTGCCAGCGCGGCAGAGATTCCGCAAGAAGTATTCAGAGATGCCGAACTTGGCGGCAGCGTCCTTCACCGTTGCCATAGTCGGATATTGCACCGCATTACTCATTGCGTTCACCTCCGTTTAGCTGCTTTTTGCTTTCTCGGTCAAGTTCTTCATTCAGAAGCGGAACATTGACCAAAAATTTCTTTCCGCACCAAATGCCGGGGAGCTTTCCTTGTTTGTGCATCTTTCTCAACCTCGACTCAGTCAAAAAACCGCTCTCGGCTAGTTTTCGTATCGGCACAAACTTTTCTGCTTCAGTCAATTTTTATCATCTCCTGTTGTTGATTTTTGTTTTGTGCTATGCTATTATTGTGTCACGGAATGTTAATTTTGTAAACATTCAAAATTTCGCTTGATTGATTTATCAACATAAAGTTTTCTTTTCAAAATAACAAGAATGTGGTGACTAATCATGCAGAACAATGTTGATTCCTCCGAACTGAACAAAAAACGCGGCAAACGTCTCAAACAAGCAATAATTTCAACAGGGATTCCACAGTACAAAATTGCTGAAGACTTTGCCCATGTGACACCCGGTCACCTTTCGTCGGTGGTCAGGGGAGGGCGGAAACTTACAGAACAGCTTGCCGCATTGGTGGCAGATGCAGCAGGCGTTCGCAAAGAATGGCTATTGTGTGAGGATGATTTCCGAACAGAGGCGGAGAAAGAAGAAGCAGAGAAAAGCGAGATTCTCCGCCCGGATGGACCTACAATGACGGCTGTTCTGTTGCGAAAGATTCTTGACCGAATGGTCAGCAATGCCGCCAAAGAATATGGATTGCCTCCTGAAAAAATCTCAGAAAACCGCCGCGCGGGCGTTTTTGTTGAGGTCGGCCATTATGCAGATTACTTGATTGAACAGACAATAATGGAGGTTTCCAAAAATGGCTCAGATTGTGAAGCGAAAGAATAAAAACGGCTCCACTTCCTACCTGTTCCGGGTGTCTACCGGGTATGATCGGAACGGCAAACAGGTCACAACGTCCCGCACCTTCACCCCTCCGCCCACCTTGACCGGGCGCAAGCTGGAAAAGGAAGTGCGCCGCCGGGCAGATGAGTTTGAACAGGAAGTGCATAACGGTCTTGCTCTCGATGCAGATATGAAGCTGGATGACCTGATAGACCGCTGGTTTTCGGAGTACATCGACAAGAAGTGTAAACCCAAAACAGGGGTAGAATATCGGTATCTTAGGCCGCGTATCTCTGCGGCGCTGGGCCACATGAGGGTAAACCAGATAAGGCCCTCGCACCTGATGGCCTTTTATTCCAGTCTGGAAGAGGCAGGAGCGCGGCGGGATTCTGTATATCTGGCTACGTCTGCCCTCCTCAAAGAGCTGCCACGCGGCAAGCGGCAAGAGACCGCAAAGGCTGCGGGTGTAGGTGGGCGCACAATGACCTGTGTTTGCAACGGAACGCCGGTAAGCCGGGCCTCAGCTGAGAAGGTAGCTCGCGCCGTCGGGGTGATCTTTTCCAAAGCATTCACCGAACAGACCAAAGATGGCGGCAAGCTAAACGGGAACACAGTGCAGCACTATCACCGGATGCTGTCCAGCGTCTTCACAAAGGCTGTGCAATGGGGCATTGTGGAGGATAACCCGGTAAAGCGGGCGGAACCGCCAAAGGGAGAAGCTGTTGAAGTGTCCTATCTGGAAGAGGCCGACGCCGCGCGGCTGCTGGCTGCGCTGCATGATGTTCCGCCACAGTACAGCGCTATGGTGCAGCTTGGCTTGTTCACAGGGATGCGCCGGGGCGAGATTTGCGGCCTGCGCTGGTCTGATATTGATTTCAATGCCTCCACCATCTCCGTAAACCGCACAGTGGAATACATCCCGCACGAGGGACTTATCTTCACAGCACCAAAAACCAAAGCGTCAAACCGTACATTCAAAGTAGGTGCAAACTGTATGGATATGCTGAGGGAGTACCAGCTCTATCAAAAGGCGGAACGGCTGCGCGTTGGGTCAGCGTGGGCGCGTACTGTGCAGGTGGAGAACGGAAAGACGGTGCAAAATGACCTGTTGTTTACCAGCTGGGACGGAACACCCTTTGATCTGGAAAGATTGACAACATGGTTCCCGCACTTCCTGCGGGCGCATGATCTCCCGGCGGTGCACTTCCACAGCCTGCGGCACACTTACGCAAGCCTGATGATAGCCGCTCACGTTCCTATCACAACGGTTTCGGGCCGTCTGGGCCACGCTCAGACCTCCACCACCACGGATATTTACGCGGGGTTCATCCGCACAGCAGACGCGGCAGCGTCGGACGCAATGGAAATTGTTTTTGACAACATCCGCGAAAAGAGCCGGGCATAAAAAGAGCGGGCAAAGGCCGCTGTATAATACCTCTGTCCGCTTTATCGCACTGCTGTTTTGTGCGTTATTTGTGCGTTATTCATCCAAAATGAAACAAAACCAAAGAGAATCGCTTTGAATAAATATGACGGTGATTCAACATAAAATAAGGCGATTTGCAACCATTCAATCCGATTTTGGGCATATTTGGGAGCAGGAGGCCGCGAGTTCGAGTCTCGCCACTCCGACCACAAGAAAAGCCGCCCGGAAGCGTCTGAGAACGTTTCCGGGCGGCTTTCTGTTTGTTTTAAAGGACGGGATTACTTGGGCTGACGGCCGATGTAAGCCAGGATGCCGCCGTCGGCGTACAGGATCTGGCCGTTGACGAAGTCAGAAGCATGGCTGGCCAGGAATACGCAGGGGCCCACCATGTCCTCGGGGTCGCCCCAGCGGCCGGCCGGGGTCTTGGCGCAGATGAAGGTGTCGAAGGGGTGGCGGCTGCCGTCCGGCTGGGTCTCGCGCAGGGGAGCGGTCTGGGCGGTGGCGATGTAGCCGGGGCCCATGCCGTTGCACTGGATGTTGTACTCGCCGTACTCGGAAGCGATGTTGCGGGTGAGCATCTTCAGAGCGCCCTTGGCGGAAGCATAGGCAGACACGGTCTCGCGGCCCAGCTCGCTCATCATGGAGCAGATGTTGATGATCTTGCCCTCGCGCTTGGCGATCATGTCGGGCAGAACGGCCTTGGAGCAGTTGAAGGCACCGCCCACATGGACGTCGATGACCCGCAGGAAGTCGGTGTGGCTCATCTCGATCATGGGCACACGCTTCATCAGGCCGGCGTTGTTCACCAGGATGTCCACGGGGCCGACGTCGGCCTTGATCTGGGCGATCATGGCGTTCACAGCGGCCTCATCGGTCACGTCGGCCACATAGCCGTTGGCGTCGATGCCGGCAGCCTTGTAAGCGGCCAGGCCCTTTTCCAGGCTGCCCTCGTTGGAGCAGTTGAAGCAGACGGTGGCACCGCACTTTGCCATGCCCTCGGCAATGGAGAAGCCGATGCCGTGGGCACCGCCGGTGATCAGGGCAACTTTGCCCTTCAGGTCAAATGCAGAAAGATCCATTGTAGTTCTCCTTTTTTGAAAAAGCCCCGCACCGGGGATGCCGGATACGGGGCCTTGGTTTTATCAGCGCAGGTCTGTGGTAGCGATGTTGTCCATGTCGTCAAACTCCATGTTCTCACCGCCCATGGCCCAGATGAAGGTATAGTTCGAGGTGCCCACACCGCTGTGGATGCTCCAGGAGGGGCTGATGACAGCGTCCTCGTTGTGCATCACGATGTGGCGGGTCTGGGTAGGCTCGCCGCACATGTGGAACACGACCTGTCCCTCCGGCACTTCAAAGTAGGTGTAGATCTCCATGCGCCGTTCATGGGTGTGGCTGGGCATGGTGTTCCAGTTGGAACCCGGGTCCAGTGCGGTCATGCCCATGCTCAGCTGGCAGGTCTTCAGCACATCCGGATGGATGAACTGGTTGATCGTGCGCTTGTTGCAGGTCTCCACGCTGCCCAGAGGCCGATGGTTGGCATCGGCCATCTTGATCAGACGGGTCTCGTAGGCGCAGTGTGCCGGAGCCGACACCATGTAGAACTTGGCGGGGTGCTCCGGGTCGGCGGAAGCAAAGGTCACTTCCTTGGTGCCCTGGGTGATGTACAGGCAGTCCTTATAGCCCAGCTCGTACTTCACGCCGTCGGCCACCACGATGCCGGTGGAGTCCTTACCGATGTTGAACATGCCGATCTCGCGGCGCTCCAGGAAGTAGTGGGTGCCAAAGTTGGCCCACACGTCGATGCCCTTGTCGATGGACACGGTCTCGTGCACCGGCATGCAGCCCAGGGTGACCATACGGTCCACATGGCTGTACACGGCCACGACCTCATCTGCCTTGTACAGGCCGGTGATGAGCATCTCATCGCGCATCTCCTCGGTGGTGTAGCGCTTGAAATCCTTCTGGTTGCAGGAGTAGCGGATATCCATGCGGGATCTCCCTTCTGCTCAGCGCTGGATGCGGCCGGAACCGTCGCCGCCAGCCAGCTTCTCGACCTCGGACACGGTCATCATGTTGTAGTCGCCCTCGATGGTGTGCTTCAGAGCGGAAGCAGCCACAGCGAACTCAACAGCATCCTGAGTGCTCTTGCCGGTCAGCAGGGCGTAGATCAGGCCGCCGCCGAAGGAGTCACCGCCGCCAACGCGGTCAATGATCTTCAGCTCGTACTTCTTGGAGAAGCAGTACTCGTCGGAAGCAACATCGTACAGCATTGCGCTCCAGCCGTTCTCGGAAGCGTTGTGGCTCTCACGCAGGGTGATAGCGACCT
>ERZ791819.492-NODE-492-length-18626-cov-6.697539_pt1 | contig 18626 bp, 18 predicted proteins | sample MGYA00510301_ERZ791819 | MGnify/ENA primary metagenome ERZ791819 (study PRJEB30046, sample SAMN00791999) | human gut metagenome | study: EMG produced TPA metagenomics assembly of the A metagenome-wide association study of gut microbiota in type 2...
TTCACCTATGCACTTTTGGAGCCCTTTTTCTGCATTTCTATTTTACCATAAACACATCAGCATATCCTCTGATTTTTGTGCTGCTGTTGTTTGTACGCCTGCCACATTTGACATTTTTGTAGAAACAAAGCAGTTCTTATAGTTATGTGCTTCATCGCACACTAGATAGTCAAAGCCGAGCTTTTCAAAACACAATGATGAGTCTTTTGGAGAAGAAAGCAGCTTTTCAAGCCTTTCCTCTATGTTTTTCTTCTGACGTTCAAGGGCTTTTACTGATGATTTATCCCTCTTTCCTGTTTCTGATATCGCACTCATGATATCGTGAAGTTCTTTTTGCATGAACTGCTCTTTATACTCGTCTGACATAGGTATTCTTTCAAACTGAGTAAATGACATTATCACGGCGTCATAGTCACCAGTAACACATCTTGCAATAAAACGCTTTCTATTGGCTTTGGTAAAGTCTTCAGGTTTTGCCACAAGCAGTTTTGCATTTGGATATAGCCGCAGCCACTCACTCGCCATTTGCAGCGTAAGGTGCTTTGGTACAACTACGCAGGCTTTGTTTATAAGACCAAGACGTTTCTTCTCCATTACAGTTGCAACCATTTCAAAGCTTTTTCCTGCACCAACTTCATGTGCAAAGAGCGTGTTTCCACCAAGCTTTGCACGCATTATAGCATTTGATTGATGTTTCCGCAGCGTTATTGATGTGTTCATGCCCGGAAAGGTTTGATGTGAGCCGTCATACTCTCTGCCCCTTATGGAATTGAACAGATAGTTGTACTTTGCAACGTATTTTTCACGCCTGCCCATATCTTCCCACAGCCAATTTCTGAACGCTTCTTTCATTAGTCGAGCTTTCTCTTTTGCAAGCTGTGTTTCTTTAGTGTTTATCTCGTACCATACCTTATCGCCCTCCTCTCGTCTGTCACGAACTAAAATATCACGCTGATTAAGAAGATTTTCAAATATCTGATAGCTGTTCATCCTTTGTGTACCATATGTTTCGGTTGCAGCAACTGAGCAATCAGATGTTTTACCCTCTATTTTGTATTCTCCAAGCTTTGTTCTTGTGACAGGGTAGTAATAGGTGTTTGCGTGTGCATACTCATTTAGAAACTTATTATAATCTGCAACATCGATCCAGTTAGCGCCGATCCTTACGGATATCTCGCTGGCTTCAAGGTCTTTTGGCACAACTTTCATCAGTGCTTCTACGTTTTTGTTGTAGCTGCTGTCGATATGTTCCGCATGATCTCTGGCTATTCTCAGCTTATCACGGATATTGCCTGACAGATATTCGGATGACTCCGTATAGCCTGAATATGGGTCATTGTCTTTAACTTTGGCAGGATCTCTGAATATTTCATCACCAAGGTCAGCAATAACCTTTTCAGGCGTAGTGTCTGTGAGCTGTGACATATAGAGAATATCGACCTTTCCCAATCTGTCCATTGACACTTGAAGTGCTTCTAGTGCTGTATCAACTTTTGAAACTGGAATATCTGGAAGTATCGTTCTCTTTGTGAATATTGCAGCCTTTTCAACTGTCTTATTTTCCACGTTGACAACTTCAAGTGCTGCTAAAGTGTTGTAGTCATCATCATTAGAAAAGCAGCGTGAATTGGCGCTGTCCGTAATGTTTCCGAACTTTGTTCTGAAATTGTCATATGTGCTGTTGAGCTTCTTCTGAAGCTCTGCAAGCTGTTCATCAGTGCAGCCGTCAGCCTGTGCATTGATAAGCTCCATAGTTGCTTGCCTTAGAGTATGAAGCCCTTTCATGCGTTCAAGCGATTTGCCTGTTTCTGTGACCTTGACCATTACTTCATTTTCACGGAAATAAAGATCTCCGTCAACAATGGTATGAGTGAAGTTCCTGACAGTTGGATCAGCAGGGAGTATCTCAGCTGTCCCATTGTCAAGCTCAGTTTCCACAGTATCAATAACGCCGTCTATTTTTGAAATGGCATTTATGAGCTGCTGTGCAAGGGGAGTGTCACTGTTTGCATAACAGGTCGTTACCTTGCTGTCTGCACCATATTTTCCTCGCATACGCTCGTCCCACGCCATAGTACCAAGTACCATATCGGGGTTATCTGCAAAATATTTGTTGCAAGGTATACCGTCTGCTGTTTGAGTAACGTGTACCCAGTCTGGTATAACAGAGGTCATTGTTGTTCTTTTTTTCAGAAAGATAATATCTGTTGTAACACTGTCTGCGTCTTTAAACGTTCCAGAGGGAAGTCTTACTGCGCCTAAAAGGTCACAGCGTTCGGCAAGATATTTTCTTGCTTTATCATTTTTCTTGTCCATTGTGAATTTTGAAGTCACAATGGCAACAATTCCTCCAGGCTTTACCTTATCTACTGCTTTTGCGGCGAAATAGTCATGAATTTTGAAGTGGTATTTGTCATAGGCTTTGTCTGCAATGCCATAATCTCCAAAAGGTATATTACCTATGACCACGTCAAAGCTGTTATTCTTGAATGTTGTTTTTTCAAACCCTTTTATCTGGATATTATCCTCTGGATAGAGCTGCTTGGCTATTCGTCCTGAAATGCTGTCAAGCTCAACTCCGTAAATTTTTGAATCTGCCCTCATTTCATCAGGCATTTTTGCAAAAAAGTTTCCAACGCCCATGCTAGGCTCTAGGATGTTTCCACCCTCAAATTGAAATCTTTCCAAAGCAAGATATACGCTGTCTATGACTTCTGGTGGTGTATAGAAGCTTGTAAGTGTAGATGACCGTGCTGCGGTATATTCATCTGCGGTCAGAAGTTCTCTTAAACGAGTCTGCCTTGCTCCCCAACTGTCAGCAGAAACATTCTCATTATCTGCAACAAAAGCCTGAGCAGTTCCGCCCCAACCTGAGTATCTAGCCATTATCTTCTGTTCTTCAGGTGTCGCAAGCCGCTTTTCACTCTCTATTTTCAGTAAAGTTTCAATAGCGGCTATATTTGCGTCACATCGAGCAGCAGCTCCGCCCACAACAACATTATCAGGGTCAAAGTGGTATGTGCTTGCCTTGACATTTTTCTTTGGCTTTTCTACCTTTTCGGTTTTGGCATCTTTATCAGGTATAGTGGCGGTTTCAGAAACAGGAGGTGTTTCAAAGAGTGAAATCTGTTCATCAGATGTAACAGATATAGGGGTGCTTTCAGAAACAGGCGGTGTCGCTTCTTTTTCTTCAGACAGAACATTATTAGCAATTGTAGGCGTTTCATATGGTATAGGTTTTTCGACCTCGCCATTTTTGATTGCCAGCATTTTCTTTTCATAATCATCAATCTGTTCTCTTGTGAAGTAGGCGTTTTCAGGCATTTTCTCATACAGCTCATTGATCTTAGCTATCTGTTTTTCAACTGTTTCTGCCCACAAGTGCTTTTCTGCACCTGTTTTCAGATAGTAATCACAATCAAGCTTAAGCCTGCCCAAAAGCTTGTCTATTTCAGGCTGTGTTTCATTTGTAGGTGTAGGCACTTCATTGACCAGGTCTGCCATATGTGCGGCTTTTGCAGCTTCAAGCTCAGGTACGATTGAATTGTATATTGAGTATCTTTTCAGAAAATCAATAACGCCGCCGTATCCGTCACCTGCGTCCTGGCGTTCAGTGATCGTTTGTCCGTCAGGCATATTGATAGTAAACTTGACCTTATCATAGCCCATAAACTGTGAGAATTCGTCATCAGCGTCTGCTTCATACCATGCTTTTGCTGAACCGTACTTCTCTATTGCAGCCTTTGCTCCTGCCACCATTTCACTGTCAGCCTGTTCCATGAGCGTGTCAAATTCTGCAACACTGTAGGTCTTGCCGTCCTCAAAGTAGTTGCTTTCGCTCCATTCACAGGTTATCGTAGGCTCGGATAAAGTAGTGAATGATTTAACATCATTTGAACTTATATCGGCACTATTTTCTTGTTGCTTACCCTTGACAATATTGCGACTTTGGTGTATAATAATATTAGAGTCAAGATTGTTTATCGCCTCAGGCAATTGGAGCCTTTGACACGAGAACAGTGCTTGGCTTTTTTCTTTGTCCCAAAACAGAATATTATTTGATTTTGCAGCACGTTCAACATAGTTTGCAAACCCATTTTCTTTTCCATAAATACTTGTGATAAAGTTTGATGATACATTTTCCATTTCATAAATGCCTTGCCCATTTGGTTTAACACTTACGATTATCGGTGCATTATCATTATCAACGTTATTTAAACAAATTACTATACTTTTATCAGCACTTTTGTTTGGAGAAAGTGAGTCCATTATTATGGCAGGGCTTTCTAAAAGATGTGGGATATTACATATCTGTTCTAGTGTTAAGCCGTGCCAATGTGCATTGTTCGGGGATTTTTCATGTAGAGCGTCTTTTAAATGTCTTTGCGTATACAACATAGGAAGCCGATCACAGCCGATATCCACAAGAATTTGTGGTGTATCACAAACCTTTAGATTTGAGTATTTTGGGAATACGCCATTTAAAACATCATTTATCTGTTCAGCAAATGTTTTTTCACTCTTGACAACTCCAGAGGAGTCTGTTATACTGCTTGTAGAGCTATTAGGAACAGCAGGGCGTAGCTGGTTTTCAGCCAAACCTATAATTCTTGATGGTTCTATTTTTTTGTCCTGTTGAGTAACATCTGCTGAGATTGTGTCGGCAGAGTTGTTCTGGACTTCAACCGCTTGAACGTTCTGCTTTGAATGCTCTATTACAGCTTTATCAAGATATATCTGAACATCATGTGGATCTATCTGTCCGTCAACTGCCTGATGAAACATCTCAAAGAATGTTTTTATCTCGTCTACCGTTAGCCGTTCATCGACCTCGTTAAGAACAGTAATAGAAATTCCCTCAGAAAAACCCTGCTGCAGCATGGCTTTTTGTTCATCACTATAATCATGGTGAGAGAACATATCTGACAGCTTCAGCCGACCATTGAGCTCATTTACATAGGTATAGTAATCATTGAGTATGCCCTTTTGATCGAGTGTTTGCTCTATTACACTTTGAGAGTAGTAGTCTGCTACTAAAGATGATATATGCTGTAGCTCGTCGGGCGAATATCGGACGCTTACCCAATGCCGTATGTTATGTTCACCATTTTGTGCAGCTGCCACCACAGCCTGTTTTAATGCAAGTATCTGTTCTTGCGAAAACTTAAGCTTTATAAGGTCTTGGAGTATATCGTCAACCCTATCAGACGTGCTTTCTTGCTTTGCGGTTTTGGCATTGTCAAGAGCTTCGTTTTTGCGGTCAATTGCGATAACTTCTTTTTCGATTTCAAACAGCGTGTCTTTGGCAGCGTGCTGAACAGCTCTGCTGAAAAGAATCATATCTCTTGCATTTTTGATAAGGTCAAGAGCGCTCACATCAACATCAGTGTTCAGATCTATTTTGCCATAAAGATTGCACCTTTGTGAAACAACAAACCGTACTACAGAATTGAGCGAATGGCGGTATACCTCAGCCTGTTTTGTGTCAAGTCCCATTTGAGATATTGCATTTTGTACTGACTCAGCAATAGGCACAGAATTAATACTGTTTGCTGTCATTGCTTCGATACATTCTTTGACCGATCCTGCGTTTATATTGTATCGGTTATTAAGCGTATTGAGTAGCTCAGGTGTATTGCGGTCAGTAAGTGTCCACATCTCAGGCAACTCTTTGCCGCCTGTCTGAGTGACGTCATATAAATATCTGCAAGTGTGATTTTTGCCAAAAACAGCAACGCCGTGAGAGCCACGTCTTACATATCGCCCCAGTCGTCCCCATTTCTTATATTCAGCAATTTTGGTTGCGTTTCTATTTTGCTGATACACTAGCACAGCGTCTGAATATGGCTGTTTATACATTTTTGCGGAAAATTTGAGATACTCAATGTAATCCTGCTTATTGTTTCTGAGATGCTCATTGATTTCAAACCATGCTTGCTTTACAACTTCATACTTATCGTGCTTATCCATTTAAGTTTCCCCTCTTTTATTTTTCAAGAATATTTAAGAGCCGCTCCAAAAGCGCTTTATTCTTGCCTGTATCTGTCATATCCATGATGTTGAGCGCATATCTTACGCCCTCAACAAATCCTAGATCGTGAGCGTCATCAATTACATTCGCTTGTAGTTCACATTCTTCCTCTTGCAGCTGAATTAATCGCTCTCGCCGCCCTTTGTAGGTTTTCACCCAATGGGTCTGAGCATTGTCTGTTTCGTAATCATCTTGAAATCCTATCATGATTTCTTCCAAGATATCAAACTTAGATTTCTTTGGCGTTTCAGTAATCATTGTGGTTACTCCTCTCGGTTATATAAAAAGAGCGTATGAATTTCTTCACACGCTCAGGTTTGCGATTTTAAGTTGTGTGTCACTGTGACACACTTATGTATGTGTAAGTTTATAACTTTGTAAAAAATATTGTATTGACCTTTCAATTTATAATATCTATACTTTATAGATGAATGGAGGCATATTTATAATGGACGTTATAAAAGATATCATAAATAATATTTACAACAATTATAAATTATCGATTTTTGTATTGTTAGCATTATTAATGTGTTCATTTGACAATGATTTAAAATCAATGCTTGATCCGGTAATTTTTAAGGACGCAAGGGTATATCCAATTCTTATGGGCTTGACAGTTCTTGTATACTTGATTACATGGCTATTATTCTGCTGGTGGTTTTTCTTGCACGTTAGTGATATAATTATTTCAATATCACGTAAACATAATGTTGATATGACTATATATGACAAATCCATTGTGTGTTTTGATTTAAAACCGTACAAAAAGGTTACTAGATACCGGCTAGTTAATGCAATTAAAATGTTATGTTTTCTCGTGATGATTGTGTCATTTCATGAAAATTACCTAGATATAGTTCGTCCCTTGTTTTTTAATTATTGGAAATATCAACTGTTATTTTTAATCTTTCCATCTGTTTTAGTGATCTATTTGTTTGTTTTTAAGAAAATCATAAAGAATAAAATTTGATTGTGCTTTTCTTAAATATTTATTACCATTCAGCCGATCATAAGTAAAAAAGCCATAAAAGTGCAAATACAACTTAGAAGATGTGTATTTCTTATAATTGACCAAAAGCTGACGGAGATGTCTTGGTCATGAGTCAGATTGTACACAAGCTTGTACATATATTTGCTATTCAGCAAAATTATAAGTGCTTTAATTAGTAGCCAAATAATCTCTATTTTTACTCTTAATATTGAATTGTTCTCATAATATATTTTGAGATATCCGAACAACAAAGAGTTAGCAAAAACCAACAATATTAGCAGCTTGGAATCTATAAATGGCTGTTGATTATTATTGTCCATAAAAAAATATCTCCTTTGCTTGACTGGTTTTGTGTGTTACAATGGAACAAATGTGTGCTTTATTTTCTATTAATCATTGTTTTTTTTATTATTTTATGATATAATATGTTGTATTATATAACAATATTGTATCAGGAGGATAACCTTATGTATTTTCAAATTATAACAGCTTTATTAGCACTTATAACAAGTTTAGTTGGCTTGGCAACAGCAGTTATTAGTTACAAGAGCAAAACTAGGGAAAATGATATAAATAAACAGCCTAGTAAAACGAGCATTACTGTGAAAGGGCACGATAATGTTGTAAATAATAATTCGGATAACACGAGTTTTAATAACACAACATATAATCAAAGCACTATCAATCAATATTTGGCAAAAAGCGATGATGACGCCAGTATAGTATACTTAATTTCGTTTATTATTCTAGGTGTATGTTACCTTGCTTTCAGAAATCATCCAGTAACATATTTCGTCATCACATTCGCAACAGCCATATTGTTTGCTTTGATACAGATGTTTTACAAAAATTTCAAAAGACCTATTGTGCTTGTTTCGTTATCACTCTTTTTTATAACAAACTTCCTATGGATTTTTTTATTTTATACAAATCCTAGTTTTGGGTTTCCCACATTCATGATTAATGTAGTTATTTCAATCAGTAATGGATTTTGGATAGCCACATTTATAGGATGCGTGATTTTTTATTTATGGAACGTAATTATGAATAAATTGCAAAATCACATTCCATGTTTGTCAAACAAACTTGTTTCTTTTTCTAAACAAAAACAATTATTGCTTGGCATGTGTTTTGTGCAGGTAATTCTTTTAGTGACTTTTGTTTCTTATACATTTATTTACTAACTCTTGAAAATTTGTGCATATCCTTTTCAGCATTGATGACAGTGTTTCATTGAAGTTTTTGTTAACAATAGGCATATATAGATTAAACACTACTAATGTTATGAAACCAGTTATAGTAATAGCTTCTTTGAAACCTATACACATTGCTATGACTATTAATGTTATTACATCACTATAAAGAATTAAAAAACGATGTGATTTATATTGCGAACGTGTACGAACCCATCTGATTATATAATCAATATATTTGATAGAATTTATAATGGTATATGCAATAAAATTAGCATTTAATAAATAATTATACAATTTACTATTCATATCTCTACCTCCCCAGCCCCTGCCCAGTTGCAGGGGCTTTTTTCCTTTTATAGATAAATTGATCCCCTTTAGCTATCTTTTTTCAGACAGCATCAATTATCTTTCTTCTTCTTGCTGAACATAAAAAATGCAGCTCCTGCGAGTATAACTACCACTCCACCAAGAACTGTTCTTCCGTCAATGTCATTGTCAATTACACCAGTGTTTGGCGTGTCTGGCACTTTCTGATTGAACATATCTGTGTCCACTGTCTGAGCATATGTTACAGTGACCTGTTTTGAGTCGGCAACAAGATAGCCGTATGGCACTGTTGAGCCGTCCTCTGTTATTGTGTATGTACCTATCGGTACGTTTTCAAACTTCGCTATGCCGTCCTTGTTGGTGACGGCTTCAATGCGTATCTCTCTGCCTGTATCGGAAACTCCCGAAAGAATAAATCTGATGCCCTCAACGTTCGTCATATCAGCAGTTTTCTTATGCACTTGAATTGAACCTGTCTGCTCGTTGTTGATTATTTCTGCGTCAACAGTTTCTGAGTAGATAACAGTGACCTTTTTTTCATCGGCAACAAGATAGCCGTAAGGAACAGTTTCTTCGTCCTCGATAACCATGTATGTGCCTACCGGTACGTTCTCAAAGACCGCTACGCCGTCCTTATCGGTAGTCGCAGGAATGTTTATCTCTCTGCCGCTGTCTGATGTACCCTTCAGATAGAATGTGATATCCTCAACATTCTTCTGACCCTCTGTTCTTTTCTGAACCTTGATTGAACCGGTCTTTTCCTCGTTGGTGACCTTGACTTCTGCGGTTGTGTTGTACTCGACAGTTACGGTCTGCTCGTTAGCTACAAGATAAGCCGCAGGAACTGTAGAGCCGTCCTCTGTTACTGTGTACTTGCCGATAGGGAGGTTTTCAAAGAGTGCCTCGCCGTTTTCATCGGTGAAAAGCTCACGCTCGATGTCGCTGTTCGTGTCGGAGATACCCTTGACAACGAATCGTATATCCTTAATGTTGAGGTTGCCTGTTGTGCTCTTTGTGACCCTAATAGAACCCTCTTTAAGGTAGTTCGTCATTTTGGCATAAACCGATACGCCCTCTTCGGTTATCTCAAAAGGATACAATGTATCGTCAATGATATACTCTTCAGGTGCTGCTATCTCGTGGTAGAAATACTTGCCATAGCCCAATAAGAACGTTGCAATGCCGTTTTCATCGGTAATACCTGTTGTTATCTGACGTTCGTTTTCGTCCAAAATCTCAAACTCGCAGTTTGGCAGCAGCTCACCGCCAAGGTTTTTCTTGGTGATGATGAAAGGTGCTGTCCAAGGTGAGTTCTTAACAGACACTTCTGATCCAAAATCAGCAGTATCTGTTGCTATCTTCACGGTCTGAGGCTCGCTGTTCAGCGAATAGCCTTTAGGTGCTTCTATCTCTGTAACAGTGTAGCTATAGCCCTGATAGATGTCCTTTGTAATAACAGCTTTTCCGTTTTCATCGGTTGTAACTGTGTCGATAATGTCGCCCTTTTTGCGTATCGTTATGCCGCCGCTTACTACTATATCTTCGGCTGCTGTTATCTCAAACTTGGCTCCGCTGAGATATTTTTTGCCGCTTTCGTCAGTTTTGTAGATAACAAGCTCGCCCTTGTCTACAGATGTTCTCTGATTATCTACTACTGTTTTGCTTGTTTTATCAGCCTCAACAGTTACGTCTGTTTTGGTTTTCAGTGCATAGCCATTAGCTGTAGTTGTTTCCTTCCAGTAATAGCTGCCCTGCGGCAGACCTGAAACGTGGATATTTCCGTCAGCGTCAAGTGTCATATCTGTAGCGTTAGCCTGTGAAACAGTTGAGCTGAATGTATACTTGCCGTCGCTGCCTGTTGCCTTGATGAATAGATCGCTGTCGCCGTTCTTCATAACAAGGTTGAATTTAACAGCTTTCAGTTTGTCGGCAACGTTTGTTTCCTCGTTTCCGAAGAAATCAATGAAGTTCTTTTCAAGGTCAGCGTTGCCTGTAGGCATATCAATTTTAAGCTTGATATATGCCTGCACAGGGTCTTTGCCTGAAATGTAACCGACTTTCATCTGCGATTTAGTCGAGTTGTCCTTAGTCTGAAAAACAAGTGGCACGCAATCTTCGATCTTACCGCTGTTCTTTGCCTTGGTCTTTGTCATCGTGATAGTGTGAGTGCCGACCTTAGCTTTTGCTGTTGCTGTGACTTTGATATTGTTTCCGCTTTTCTGGAATGTCACACCGTCAAGAGTGGAAAAATCAAACTGAGCAAGGTTGCTGTCTGACTTAATTGTGCCCTCGAACTTGTTGTTGGAAGGGTTGTATTTCAGCTCATATGTAGGGGCTGTTCTTGATTGAATACTTGTTCCACTTGGTATTTTCAAGTGACTAAGTATATCACCCTTCATTTTTTTGTAGCAATTAATAAGGTCTTTATGCTCGTCATTTGTAGGAGCGATTATGTGACCTAGCAGTGAGCTTTCGTTTGTGGAAAGGCTTTCTGAACTGCTGTCAAAGTAACCGCCCGAAACAGCCCATATCATAGCCTGTGAAGCTACCAATTCCACATTCCCACTGTATCCGTATTTTGATTTGCCTTTATAGGCATAAATTGTAGCTGCTCTTACTCGTTCACGTTGATTTCTGTCACTATAGAGTTTTACCATAGCATTATCATTAAATGTTATGGAACTCATCACAGCACTGTCCTCATGGTCTGTGCCTAGCTGTACGCAGTAACAGTAGTTTCCGTTGCTGTCTGTCCAATAGAAAAACTCCTGCGCCCATTTGTAATTAAAGGCATCGTTTGTCTTTTCTCCTGTGAGTGGGTCATAAGCATTGGCAAGTCCCGAATTGCTGAAGTTGTAGCCCCAGCCGTACAGAATGTGTTCTGTGTTCTTGCTGTCAGCGGCAAAGCTTACAAGTCCATCTGAAAAAACAGACACAGCCATGAGCATTACAATAAGCAGGGAACTCAGTCTTTTAAAAATGCTTTTCTTCTTCATTTTAACATCGTCCTTTCTAAATTTTCTCTATGTCAAATCCTTGCGGATATTATTTTTTAGGCACAAAAAAAGACGATTGATTTTTAATTTCAATCGTCTTAATTATTCTCTATATTTTAATATCATACGGCAAAGTATATCTCGTAGCAGAAGTTTCCATTGTAATCTGTTGAAGTATCACAAAGAATAACAACTTGACTTACCTCATAGTCTAACCAATCATTATAGGCAAAATTAACTTCTGCCTTGCAATTTGAAAGAACGTCTTTATAATTGTCTGTTGGATATACGATCTGAGGTGAGAACCAAGTGCTGTTATCTATTGTAATGCTTGAAATGTCATTCAAAAAATCATCAACTGATGAATAACCGTTTTCAGCATAAATTTTTTCAACTCTTGGTCTTGCAATTTTGTTGCTATATTCCTGCAATTCTTTCTGAAGTCTGTCTATATCACTCTGAGTAAGGTTTACCTTTGGTTTAGCTGTTGTAGTTGTAGTCGGCTTTGGCTTCGGAGCTTGCGTTTTCTTTGCCGTTGTGGTTGTCTGACGCTCTGTCTGTCTTTCTGTCTGACGTTCCGTCTGCTGTGGCTGATAGCTGTTGTTATTGTCATTGCTGTAGCTGTTGTTGCCTGAGCCGTTGTTTGAAGTGCTGTGGCTATAGCTCTGACCGCCATTATTTACTATTCCGCCGTTGCTTGCCTTAGAGCTGTTCGTCTTTGCTGTGTTCTTTGGAGCAGTCGATGATTTAGAACTGCTTGTGCTTTTTGTGCTTGCAGACGTTCCCGTTGTGGTAGCCGAAAGGGAAGTTGTTTCCTCACTCTGAGAGGTCAGTGTGGCTTCCGTTGTGGTAGTTGCCGAAGCTTCTGTGCTTGAAGCCGTTGTGGTTGCCTTTGGAGGGGCTGATGATGTGTTGTCTGTGTTGCCACAGGCGGTTATGCTTATCATTGTCGCACTGATTATCAAGGCGGCTATGGCTTTCATTGTGTTCTTCATATGGTTTTCCTCCTTTTTTAGACTTGACATATATCTTAAAGTGATGTATACTTATATATAGAAAAGGTAAACCGCATAGACGGCTATCCTCAGTTTTTGATTATGTAAAAAATAACCGCAACTTTTGGTCGAGGGCGGTTATTTTTTTATGCTTTTTATCAGCTCGTTGAGAGCGACAATCAGCACGATAGTCAAGACAAAGAAAGCTAAGTCCATTCTATCACCTCCCGAATATCCTATTTTGCCTGAGCCTTTCGGCTGACAATATTCAGACCATTCCGTGTGGGAGGACACCGCCTACCGTTTAAGTTTACCTTTTCCAAACTAGATTATATCACAATTGATTTGTGATGTCAAATATTACTGTTTAATTCTGAGCGTTTATCACGTTTGCGATATCATTGCTCATGGCTGCTATTCTCCGCTAAGTATTTTATGATACACAAAAAGCGTTGCATAGCAATCACCCAAGCTGTTATGTGCTTCTTCATGCGCAGACCAATCATAGCCGTAATAGTCTGCGGCTGCAGTGAGTTTCTGCCATTTATAGCTTCCTCTTTGGTCATTCCACTCGCCATAAATCGGTGCAAACATTTTCATTGCGTCAGCATATTCTGCGTTTGAAAATTCTGCTCCGTTGTGTTTTAGAAAATCTGCGTCAAACCTGACATTGTACCCAACGATTTTATCATATCTTTTTAAGATATCATTTATCTCTGGCATGACCTCCGCTATAGTCGGTGCGTCAGCTACCATTTCAGGCGTGATATGATTAACACGTTCCGCCTCTGCCCACTCCGTGTGCTGTGTTGGTCTTATGTAACTGTCGAATAGAACTGTACCCTCATTATCAATGATAGACACCTGAAGAAGCTCGTCCTCTGCTGCGTTCAAACCTGTTGTTTCAGTGTCCAAAACTATATATTTGTTTTCCATGATTATTTATTCTCCTCCACCCAATGCAATTTCTCCTTGTAGAGTTTCAAAATAGCTTGACATTTTTCAAGGCTATCCTTTGGAAGTTCAAAGTTATCACATTTACTTAAAATTTTATTGACATTTATTTTTTCTCGGTATTTTTGTTGAAAAAAGATGTTGTTATCATAGAAAAGGTAATCAAAGTAGTTTTGATTATTATGCAGAACTAAATTTGCTTTATTAAATATCGCAACAATCTGGTTAGCCATATCCGACGTTTGTGGCGCATTAGCAACCATTTCTGGCGTTATTCCGTTTTCCTTTTCAGTTTCTGTCCACTCTTTGTGTTTTTTGGGTTTAAAATAGCTGTTAAAAAGAATATCCCCTTTGAAGTTGATGATTGATAGTTGTAATAATTCATCTCCAGTTTTATAGCCTGTTGCTTCATAGTTCATAACAATGGCTGTTGACGGATCGTTGTCAAGAGCATTTATAACCATGCTCAATTCGTCAATTTTTTTCTTGTAAGGCTCAACAGCACACCACTTTGCCTTCTCAATCTCTCTTTCCCGTTCTTCCCGCTCACGTTCTAGCCTAGCCTTACGATATGCCCTTGCTTGTTCTCTACGTCTTTCTTTTTCGGGCTGAAAAAAAGCCTGCAACTCACTCTCCGTTGCAGGTCTGACTTCATCAGGTTTGTAATACTTACATGGCTGTTTGCTTTGCTTGCTTGGCAAAAGCTCTATGCCTTCTACATTTTCTGCTACAAGAAAGCCCTCAAGCGCCCACTGACGTTCAGTCTTGTAGCTGTCATATTCTTTATGATAGTGTTTTACTTTCATACCATTACCTCCTTTTCATTACTTACATGAAAATCTCGTACCTGATTTTGATTGCTTCGAAGTAGTACGGCGTATAGTTGCAGTTAAAAATATTGTCAGGAGCATAGTATTTGCTCGGCACATATTTTTTCTCACCATCCTTGTCAATATAGGTTTCAGGGGGATCGGAGTCATACACAGTGCCGCTCCACAGGTTAAAGGCAAGACGTGTTGTTTTACTGCTTGTGCTTGTCTGAAAAGGCTTGTTCAACCCCTCAAAAATAATCACGTCTTTCTTAATATCGTATAGTGCGCCAATATGGTGACGCAAAACACTGTCCATTGTCAGAAGATATGCAAGCGACAAGTGATAGCCGTCAAGATAGGGCATTTTCTTGCAGAGTTTGTTAAACAGTTCCTCGTGTTCTTCATCATAGAATATCATTATTCTTTCCACCTTTCTATTTCATACTTAATCGTCTGCGTACTCATCACCAATTTCATAGTTATTGTACTCATCAGGTGTAACCTCAATCCAACGATAACGTTCTCTAAAGAAATCCTTGGTACGCACCCTCACTTCATAGCTGTGATGAGTATTGCTATCGCCATTAATGTACTCTTTATCAACAACTGTTTTGGTTTCTGTTGCATAGCTCACCGAAAACATTACCAGTGAGAATATCTGAAGAAGGAGAAAACAAAACAACAAAGTATTTTCAAATATTATATCTAAAATTGTGTCAATGAATTTGTGAAACATAAAGTTACCCCTTTCACTTTTTTTATAAGAAAAGGACACCTGAAAATTCAAGTGTCCTTACGTTTGTATTCGAATGTAGTTTTAAGTAAGTTCATAAATCCACTTCCAACATAGAAAAATTAAAAGAAAATTGGTTATACTCAATAAAATTATTTTCTGTGTCTTAGATAAAGGACTGCAGTATTTTTCCCTCAGAACAATATATATATCCATTAATAAGGTAACCGTCAGTTGGGGAATAAGCCGCTTAGTAAGTTTTGTTGACATAACATATAATGCTAATAAGCAAAACTTATCAATAATAGATGTTACTAATTTGCTGCTGTTCTTCTTGTTATTTGCAATGTACAATATTCCAAACAGAAATATGATTGTAAATATAGTATACCAAATCATTTCTCATTCTCCAATTTTATCATTGAAAGTGACATTTGTCAACAAAAAAGGACACCTGAACCTTCAAGTGTCCTTTACCTGTTTTCTGTTGCGTTTTCAACGTGCCATGTGTTCCTTATTGAGCCTATTCACGGAGCTTATAAACGATCTCCTCCATGACCTGATGTTCGAGCGTCATAAGCCTTTCCTTTTCCCACTTGCGTATAGCATTGAACTCTGTAGGACGTGGGTGATCTTTTCTGTAGATCTCGTCAAGCTCGTTAAACCTCTCCTCAGCTTCGATATCTATTTCTCTCGGAATGATCTGCCAACGGCATTCGCACACGAGAATGTCAACGTCTGCTGGGTATTCTGCTTCCATCCATTTCATCCATGCACGTCCCCATCTGCGGATAGGCTTTTTGAGAAGCTTTTCTTCTTCGGGGTCACTTGTGTATGCTATCTTCGGGACGTATGTACCCTCTGGAGTAAGCTCATACTCAAAAAGATCGCAGCCAACATCTTCTGGTCCTGCCTGCTCGATTTCAAAATCTTCGTTAAAATTCCTGTTTTCGTTCATAATGGTCCTCCTCTTTCAATTACAAACTTTTATGTTTTTGAGTGATGTTATCTGAGTGTGTCACCGTGACACATTGTTCTTTGATGTTTTCTTCTGCTTTGGAGCTGTCAAAGCACTTGTGAAGTCTATCACTGTAGCTTTTTGCCTGTGATATGCGGTCAAAGTATTCAATGCTCGAATAGTCTATTACATTGTTTACTTCATCAAGAAACGGCTTCGCAGCCACCGCAAACGTATCATTAAATGCCGCCATTACAGCGCAATCATTGTCTATTGATACTATCTCATACAGCCGTTTGTCTTTAGCCATATACAAAGCGGTTTGATGATTGCTGCCAAATGTTTTTATGACACCGCTACTCATTGACTTGCTCCGCCTTTTTCTTGCTGTCAGTTTTTATCTCAGCTGATTTTCTGAGATATTCCTGAACCTTTTTCGGAACGGTCTTGCTGTAAAGCCTGTTCACAACATTTTCTGCGGCTTTGGTTATCTCCTCATTGAGCAACTCTTCGATGTTTCCGTCTGGCATATAGCAGCGGATAGCTTCAACTTTTCTGCGGTCTATGTCTATTTTGAACGTCATGTTCATTACTTTTCCTCCTGTGCTATGATTATATCATATTATTTTTCGTTTGTGGTGACTTTTTTTGTACTCTTGAAATTATTTTCAAGATATTTATCAAGCAGTTCATACACTATCTTGTCAAGCTCACTTTCGGTCATGTTCTGCATACATAACGGCTTTTTGATATACATCTCATTATATAAGCTGTTCTTGTATGGCTCTTTTTTCTTTTCAGACAGATTTCTTATAGCTTTTATGATATCATAGATATCACTGCTTCCGTTGTCTGTCATTTGCTCTATAACCAATGTCAGCTCTTTTGAACTGAGCCGTTCGTCATAATTGTAATAGTCTGCTATGGCTTTCTGCTGCTCAGGACTGAGCTTTGCAAGCGGCTCAATGAACTTTATCTGAATAGATTTGCTGTCTATCAGATCTGCTAACCCAATATTAAGATTTGAGATATTTGCATAGCGGTAAATGGTTTTTCTGGATATACCGAACATATTGCTTATCTCATTTACTGTCAGGTCTGCTGAAACGTTTTTCCTCAGACTTAAGTATGTATTGAACATTTTTGAAAGCTCGCTTGGACGTGGCTCTTTTCGCTGAATGTTTGCCTGGCAGACTATATCGAAAGCCACGTTATCATCAGTGACGTCGATAACAACGGCGTCAATGTCAAGGTGCATAAGCTTTTTGCAAGCAGCGTATCTTTTATGACCGCTGAGTATCTGATAGCTGTTGATGCTAATGCTGCGAACTATTATCGGTGTGATAAGTCCACACTTTGAAATAGAGTCGGCAAGTGCAGATATCTCATTTTCATCTATAGCAAAGGGCTGTGGATCACCATTAAAGCTGAAAGGCTCAATTTTTGACATAGGCAGTGAAACCACCTTTTGCTTATCCATGAGAAGCTCCTCAAAGTTATTTGAGAAGTTAGCTCTTGGACGATTTGCGGAGCGTTTTATATCTATCATACTGAAACCTCCTTAGTGTGTCACCGTGACACACTCTATTTTGTCAGCTATAACACGATACTCGTCTGCGAGCATATTCTTGTATTTATTTGTGCTGCTGATTTTATAGTTGCAAAGGGCGATGCCCTCACGGCTGCTGTCCTGAGCTGCTTTTGACTTGCTTATGCTGCCAAGGTATTTATCATTGAATGCGGCTTTTATTGACTCAATTACTTCAGCTGACATTGTGTTGTTTTTCTCTGTCCATGTTGCGAATACTCCGAGTATTTCAAGGTCAGGGTTTGCATACTCGTGAATATCGTCAATGCTATCAAGTAGCAACGGAATACCGCTCAATGCCATTTCCTGAGCAAGCACGGGTATCAATACCATATCTGTAGCGGAGAGTGCATTATAGAGCAAGTTGCTCAATGACGGAGGGCAATCTATGATGATGTAGTCATAGCAGCCGATGTAATTACTAATGACACGCTTCAGCACCATTTCGCAGCAGCGTGTTCTGCACAGGTCAACTTCAATTCCTGAAAGTGTTATAGTCGCAGGAATATAGTCAATGTTGTTCGGCTCGTTGTGGTGTACAGCCGTCTTGAAATCAACGGTTTTCTTATTTATGATAGATGACATAAGCTCAGTGATAGTGATATCGTCAGGGTCATATTCGTACTTCATGCACGATACTGACAAGCTGCTCTGAGGGTCAAGGTCTATCATAAGGACTCTTTTCTCTCGCTGTGCAAGAATAGCGGCAATATTGAATGCCGATGTTGTTTTGGCAACTCCGCCTTTCTGATTTGCCACGGATACGATCTTTGTTTTTGTGTTCTCCATTAAAAACACCCTTTCTGAAAATGTTTAAGTTCTCCGTATTAAGCACAGAAAAAGCGGCAGGGGAGAACGTCCTGCCGCTCAGGGAGCTACCCTGTCTATGCTTGATGATATGTGTAAATATCATCAAAAAAGCTGCCAAAGTCTTAGCAGCAATTTTCATGATATTTTATTTGACTGAAAGAAAATTTGTGGTTTTATTTTTGGATAGAGTGACTGGCTACGAACCAGTAGGTCGGGGGTTCGAGTCCCTTCTGGC
>ERZ791819.494-NODE-494-length-18523-cov-10.419157_pt1 | contig 18523 bp, 18 predicted proteins | sample MGYA00510301_ERZ791819 | MGnify/ENA primary metagenome ERZ791819 (study PRJEB30046, sample SAMN00791999) | human gut metagenome | study: EMG produced TPA metagenomics assembly of the A metagenome-wide association study of gut microbiota in type 2...
ACCTTGTCCCTATCATAGGGGATGAAAATATGATTCAGGAAATGCCGGAAGAATTCAATAAAGTGTTGGAGGTACAGAGATCATGGCAGAAGTAATAAATGGAATCCTCATTAATGAGGCGGAAACAAAGAACATCATGACCAAGTCCAGTCTGCCTGTAGGCGGTTACTCGGTCAATCCATATGTAGGCTGTACACATGCCTGCAAGTATTGCTATGCTTCTTTTATGAAGCGCTTTACCGGACACAAGGAGGAATGGGGCACTTTCCTTGATGTGAAGCATTGGCCGGAAATTAAAAATCCGAAGAAATATGCCGGACAGCGGGTGGTCATCGGTTCTGTGACAGATGGCTACAATCCACAGGAGGAGCAATTCGGGAATACCAGAAAACTTCTGGAGCAGCTGATCGGCAGTGACGCAGATATTCTGATCTGCACAAAGTCGGATCTTGTGGTACGGGATATTGATCTGCTGAAGAAGCTTGGACGTGTAACCGTTTCATGGTCGATCAACACACTAGATGAAAATTTCAAGAACGATATGGACTCTGCTTCGAGCATTGAGCGCCGTATCTCTGCTATGAAGCAGGTATATGAAGCAGGTATCCGTACAGTCTGTTTCGTATCCCCGGTATTCCCCGGTATCACGGATTTTGAAGCAATCTTTGAGCGGGTAAAGGATCAGTGCGATCTGTTCTGGCTCGAAAATCTCAATCTTCGAGGCGGTTTCAAAAAGACAATTATGGATTATATCGCCGGAAAATATCCTGATCTTGTACCACTTTACGACGAGATCTATAACAAGCATAACCGCAGCTACTTTGAAGCACTTGAAGTAAAAGCTGAGGAAATGGCTAAGAAGTATGATTGTCCCTTTGTGGATAATGAAATGCCTTATGGCAGAGTCCCGCAGGGACATCCGGTGATCGTGGATTATTTCTACCATGAGGAAATCCGAGGGACAGAAAATACAGGAAAAAGAAATCGTTAAACAGAAATTGACCGCTCTTTGAACGAGGGAGACTCCTTGTCCGAAGAGCAAGAATGTGCAACCGAAAAACTTGCCCTTTCAATATTTGAATATAGCTCGAAACCGATAAAGAACATCGGTATAATAATATCAGCCTTCTGATAAACCACTTAAAAAAAGAACTTAACTGCAATATAACACTCGTAACGGGTATCATATTAACTGAATGATGTCCCCAAAAAATCTTTGCATTTGCTAAAATGAAGGAAAAATACGGCATAAAATTAGCAGATTTTATAAGAGAAATGATTAACACTATAATTTTGAAAAAGCCAGTAAAATCAAGAATTTTCGAAGATTTCAAGGGATAATAAAATACCCTTCCGTGGCTTTCCCTAAGCGAAAGGTCGGGGGTTCGAATCCCTTTTGGCACGCCAAAAACTCCGCCGGAAAACCCGGCAAAAGGCAGGCTCACATAAGGATACTTTCAAAAAGTGACCGATTGAGAGCAGCACAACGCCACAGAGTTTTAAAACTCTGTGGCGTTGTGCTTTTTTATAGCTAACAGGAAAATGAGTCCGTACCAAGCGATATTCAGCCCTTCAATTCCGAAAAGATTTTCTATTGCATATCGGTTCAAATCCTTGTTTCCTCGATTTTCTCAGTCTACCCGCAGCATACGGTAACCGACGCCGATATGCGTCTGAATGTATTGCGGACAGTCCTTTTGCGGCTCCAGCTTTTTGCGCAGGGTCGCCATAAACACCCGCAGAGAAGCAATATCGTTTTCCCAGCTGCTGCCCCAAATCTGCTGCGTGATATAGGTGTGCGTCAGCACCTTTCCGACATTATGGGAGAGCAGACACAAAAGCTTGTATTCAATCGGGGTCAGGTGCAATTCCTCCCCATTTAGATAAGCGCAGCCGGCGGCATAATCGATTTTAAGCTTGCCGTTTTGGAAAACGGGTGAGTCGGCGTCGCCGCTTGCCTGAAGCAGCAACAGGCGTCTTTGCGTGACCCGAAGGCGTGCCAAAAGCTCCTCTATGGAAAAGGGCTTTGTCAAATAGTCGTCCGCCCCGGCATCCAGCGCCGTGATTTTGTCTTTATCCTCGCTGCGCGCACTGATCACAATAATGGGCATATTTGACCATGAGCGGATGCTTTCGATCACCTGTGTGCCGTCGATATCCGGCAGCCCCAGATCCAGCAGAACGATATCCGGGTTATGGGAGGTCGCTTCTATAATAGCGCTGTGTCCGTTCTCCGCGGTCAGGTAGTGGTAATCGTGAGCCTTTAGCGTTGTTACGATCAGATTGCGGATGGGGCGGTCGTCCTCCACGACGAGTACAAGGGGTTTATTCATTCAGAGTCACCTCGCTAAGCGGTAAAGTAAAGGTAAATATGCAGCCGTGCGGTACGTTATCCGTAAGCGTCAGCGTTCCGCCGTGCAGCTCTACGATAGATTTACACAGGGTAAGCCCGATCCCGAAGCTTCTGCGGCTGTCTGCGACGGTATTTTTTCCGGTGTAAAACATCTCAAAAATATGCGGCTTCATATCGTCTGCAATTCCGTTTCCGTTATCGGTAACTCGGATCACGGCATCCCCACCCTGTTTTTCCGCACTTACGCAGATTTCGGAGCCTTGTTCGGTATATTTCAAAGCATTATCAATAAGGTTGACAATGACCTGCACGATAAGCTGTGCGTCCATACGGGCAAGGATTAGATCGTCGCACCTTACTGTCACCTTGTGTCCGACGGATTTTTTCTTCAAATGCGAAACGGCTTCGTTGACCACTTCGTCCACAAGCTGGTCGGTAAGCTCCAGCTTCAGGCGTCCGTCATTCAGCCGTGTAACATACAGCAGATTTTCCACCACGCCGATCAGCCATTCGGAATCGTCATAAATATCTTTATAGATCTGCTGCTTGGTTGCTTCGTCCAGGCAGTTTCCGTTATGCAAAAGCGTGTCCGCATTACCCGAAACGGAGCAAAGCGGCGTGCGCAGATCGTGTGAGATCGACCGCAAAAGGTCGGCGCGCAGCTGCTCGCTTTTTGCAAGATCTGCCGCCCGTTCCTTTTCGGCGGCGTTGTGAGCATTATCCATTGCCAGCGCACATTCGTTCACAACCGACAGTACGATGCTGCTCTCAAATGAATCGGGCTTTTCGGGTTTCATCGGTATCCCAATTACACCGTAGACTCTACCGCCTGCACGGATAGCAAGATAAAGACATTCGGATTTTCCAAACTGTGCTGTCGCTGCTCCTGCACGGTGACCGTTTTTAAGCACCCATTCTGCGGTCTGCCGCTCTGCATCGCTTAGCAGCTTTTCAGCGTGTGTATCCTTTTTTTCGGCATACAGCCGCCCGGACAACATTCCGTTTTCGCCTTTCGTATAGGCAACAATACTGCGGTCAAGCAGCCGCGAGAGCTGCATACAGGTCACGCTTAAAACATCATCGTTGCTTTTTGCTTTTTGCAGCAGACGGTCAGTGTCAAACAACACCTGCACACGGAACGCGGAGCGAGCCGAGAGCCTTGCATGATCTTTCAGCTTCGAGGCAAGCGTGCCGGTGAGAACGGAAGACGCCAGCATAACTGCAAAGGTAACGGGATAGCCTACGGCATAGGTCTGAAAGGACAACCTGGGTTCGGTAAGGAAAAATCCGAACAATACAACACTTAGAAGTGAGCCTGCTATACTGCAAAGGTATCCTTTGGTCAAAACGGAGATCATCAGCACACCTAGGATGTATACCGTAACGATATTGGTATCGGGAAAGTCGAGATGGTCGAACAGAAACCCGATCGCCGTACATACGGCAAGCGCCAGGACGGTCACGGCAATATCCCGCAGCGACGGTATCTCTGCACCAAAGAACAGACGGCGTCTGTGCGACTTTGTGTAGTTCAGTGCGTCGGGAATAATATGAATGTCAACATCGGGGGCGGAGGAGATCAGCTTTTCGGTGAGAGTCGGTCTTCCGAACAGCCCTCTGCGTCTGGCACTGCTTTGCCCGATCACGATTTTTGTGACATCGGAAAGCCTGACATATTCCGAGATCTGCAGCGCTACATTCTCGCCGTGCGTCATAACGATCTCGGCGCCGAGCCTTTGCGCGAGCTGTATGTTCTGCGAAAGCCGGGACTGATCCTCATCATTTATGACCGTATCCGTCTGCACATAGATGGCGGTAAATCTTGCATGAAGGACCTTAGCCATCTTTGCGGCGGTGTGTATGATCCTTGCATTGGACGGCGAAGAGGATAGGCAGACAAGGATATGCTCGTCTGTATCGAATTTTGACTGTTCGGTTTGTACTTTCATCGGTTTCACCGCCCTTTTTATTTTATTATTATACAGTAAAACTGTAAAAAAATCTACCGCAACCTAAAAATCATTCTTCTGCCCATCGGAAAGAATAATATCGACATTTCCGTGCGTTTCACGAAAACGGCGGATCTCACATAATATTTCACTTTCGGACAGTCCATGCGGCAGCAGGACTTTGGAAGGCTCGCAGGATTCGTTTTCCTTTAACAGTGCCTTTCTGTTTTCTTCAAGAAATCGATCCAGCCTGCTCATAAGATAAAATCCGAAAACAAATACGGCAAGCAGGCTGACAATCAGCAATAGCTCAGCCATCCTCATTCACCTCTGTTAAATGCGAAAACACTTTTGCAGTTCTTTGTAAGCACCGAGAACCAAAAGAGTGATCTTGTCCGTAAAAACGGTTTCCGGTGAAACTGCCATATTGATTTTTCCGTTCTCCTTGGTTGCCATAATATTGATGCTGTATTTTCTGCGGATATCCAGTTCTCCGACGGTTTTGCCGATCCATCCCTTCGGCACCTCTACCTCAAAAATGGCATGAGCCTCACCAACCTCAATGTAATCCCGAATGTGGTCGGCGGTGTACCGAATAGCAGCCCAATTTGCTACCTGTTTTTCTGGGTAAATGACCTCGTCCGCTCCGTTCCGCAGAAGGAATTTTTCCTGCACATCACGCTCGGCACGGGATACAACTAATTTTGCGCCGAGTTCTTTCAGCAAAGAAGTGGTTTCCAGCGAGTTTTGAAAATTTCCGCCGATGGTGACGATGCACACATCAAAGTTTCCGATACCGAGCGACCTTAAAAACTCCGTGTTTGTGCTGTCGCCGATCTGTGCATTGGTGACGATCGGCAGACTTTCATTGACTCTTTCTTCGTTGATGTCTACCGCCATCACCTCGTGTCCGAGCTTATTCAGCTGCAAAGCAATATGCCTACCGAATCTGCCGAGACCTATTAACAATATGTTTTTCATAATATAGTAACTCCTTTATCCGACTGTGATTTTTTCGAGTGGCAGCTTTGCTCCGCTCTGATTTTTGTTGGAAACCGCCGCGTAAATCAGGGTAAGTCCGCCGACTCTGCCGAGATACATCAAGACGATCAAAATAAGCTGAGAAAGAACACCGAGTTGCGGTGTGATTCCAAGGGTAAGCCCGACCGTTCCGACAGCGGACGCCGTTTCGTAAAGGCAGGTGCTAAGCGGCAAACCTTCTGCCGTGCTGATAACAATGCCGCCGACAAAAAACAGCAGGAAATACATTACGGCAACGGCTGCGGCGTTTTTCACTGCCGAACCGTCAATGCGCCTGCCGCAGACTTCGGCATCGTCCTTTTTGCGACAGACGGAGAATGCACTCAGAATCAGAACGGCAAGCGTGGTCGTTTTCATACCGCCTGCCGTGGAGCCGGGCGAGCCGCCGACGAGCATGAGCAGGGTCATAATTGCCTTGGAAGAACCGGTCATAGCGGGAAGATCAGCGGTATTGAAACCGGCGGTTCTCGGTGTGACAGACTGAAAAAGCGACGCAAGAATCCTTTTGTCGAGCGGCAGCCCCGTAAAATCGCAGAAGAAAAAGAATACTGCGGGAGCGATAATGAGGATTGCCGTTGTTACCAATATGACCTTACTTTGCATACGGTATTTTTTGAAATGCCACTTGTTTGTGTAAATATCGTCCCAGGTCAAAAATCCAATACCGCCCACAATAATTAAAAGCATAATTGCAATGTTTATCGCCGGATTTCCTATGTATCCCGTAAGTGACGGGTATTTGTTTTCGGCGGTGCCGAGTATGTCAAAACCGGCGTTGCAAAAGGCGGAAACCGAATGAAACGCCGCCATCCAAATTCCCTTAATACCGTAGTTTTCGCAAAATGTCGGCAGCATGACGATCATCCCGATAAGCTCGATCAAAAAAGTTCCCCGCACAATAAAACGAGTCAGGCGGACGATCCCGCCGACCTTCGGGGCAGAGATGGCATCCTGCATGGTACTGCGCTGCATCAGCGATATTTTTCTGCCGGACAGCATAGCGAAAAGTGCCGCAACTGTCACAACACCGAGCCCGCCTATCTGAATCAGCAGCAGTATTACCGTCTGCCCGAAAGCAGACCAATAACTGCCCGTATCCTGCACGACCAGCCCCGTAACGCAAACGGCGGAGGTCGATGTGAACAGCGCCTCGTGAAACGGCGTAACAACTCCGGCAGTCGATGAAAACGGCAGCATCAATATCAGCGCTCCAAGCACTATGACGCCGGCAAAGCCCAAAACGATCAGCTTAAAGGATGACAGCCGCTTTTTTCTATGTGTAATTTTAGGCATATATACTTCTCCTGTTTCTACTTGTTTACAAAGAGTATACCGTGAAATATAAAAAAACGGTGTAATGATTCGGCACTCTGTATTAAGATTGCATTAAGGCGCTCATTCTTTAAAAAACAGCGCAGAGCATAGCAAACGGCACAGACAAAGGCGGATCGTTTGTAACCGTTGTGCGGCTTGAAACAAAGCTCAGAGCCACTCTCACAGAACAACAAAAGGCTCTGTTCTAACAAATTAAAAAACGGATGTAGAAATTACGACCGGAATGAGCTACAAGCGTTCACAAACGGATTTCGATTTGCATCGCGGCTAGCGTTTCAGGCTTTTCTCCAGCAGTATCAAAGCAACTCATAAATAGCTATATATAAATGTAAAAGGACGTTCCGTTTGGAGCGTCCTAATTTTTCCTTGCCTATGTTTTATATTTGTGTTTTGTTTTTCTTGGGATTGTCGGTCATATCAGTCATTTTTGATATTCTCACAAGCATTCTTCTATGCCTTTTCTTCCTCTGTCTCTGTCGTCAATATTCATAACAACACTAAAATAGGAGTGTCACAATGCGTGGTACTCCTTGATTTTATGCGGATATTTAGAAATACTTAAAAATCGTAACGCAGAATTTCACAGTTTTTAACACCGAAATCTGCATACTCCTCATTTGTCATATCGTTAAAATATGAGTTGACAACTCTTGCAATGCCGTTGTGAGCAACTAAAATACAAACCTTTCCGCTTGCTTTCACATCATCAAGCAGATTGTAAATTCTTTGTGCAAGGTGCAGCATAGACTCTCCGCCGTCATAACGGCTGACGAAATCTCTTTTGGCAATGCGAAATTCTTCGCCGTCTCTTGGCGTTCCCTCATATTTTCCAAAGTTTTGCTCGGTTAATCTCGGCTCTGCTTTTGCAGGAATTCCCGTGATTTCCGAAATGTGCTTTGCGGTTTTTTCGGCTCTCATAAGCGGAGAATAGAGGATGATATCTGCTTTTATATTCTCTGAAAGAATTTTCTTGCCCGTTTCAACAGCCTGTTCATGACCTTTTTCCGTGAGATCAATATCCGTTGAACCGCAGATTTTATTTTCAACATTCCACACGGTCTGTCCGTGTCTGACAAAATACATATGTCCCATAAGCGTTCTCCTTGCAGTTTTTCTGAACACTATTTTAATTGAGCCGACAGTGAAAATCAAGTTACAAAACAAATTTTTTGCAAATAAATTGACAGCGGCAAAGTCAGCTGATATATTTGATATGTACAGTTCAAAATTAGAAACGGAGTGATTTGTATGAAGAAAACTTTGATTGTAATAGATATGCAGAATGATTTTATTGACGGCAGTCTCGGTACTGATGAGGCTGTGAAAATTGTGCCTAATGTACGCAAAAAGATTGAAAAATACCGTTCAAACGGTGATGAAATTATTTTTACAAGGGATACTCACGGTGAAGATTACCTAAGCACTCCCGAGGGCAAAAAACTGCCCGTTGTACATTGCGTAAAAAATACTCACGGCTGGCAGATTGCAGACGGACTTGATGTTCCCGACGCAATCCATATTGACAAGCCGTCATTCGGCTATACTCATTGGGATAAATTCTGCTTTGAAAAAATCGAGCTTGTAGGACTTTGCACCGATATCTGCGTTGTGTCAAATGCGTTAATTCTAAAGGCACTTTTCCCGAACGCAGAAATCAGCGTTGATTCGGCTTGCTGTGCCGGCGTAACCCCCGAAACCCACAATTCCGCCCTCGCAACAATGAAAATGTGCCAGATTGATGTGGTGTGATTTAATAATAAAATATATTGTGATTTTAAGTTCGTGATATTGAATATATTAAAATACTTTGCGATAATTACCTGGTAAGGAAACGGTGGCGGCTGTTTCGACTCCCTCATCAGAGAGGGGGTGATTGCGTGGAATACATAGCTGTGATAATCATCTTCACATTTTTGATTGTGTTCACCATAAAGAAATAACCGCCCTGTGTCGTGAACAGAGCGGTTAATCTTTAATTAATTTTTATTGTTCAAACTTGCAAAACAGCTAAAGCCGTTTCCTTACTTGTATATTATCATTGATGAATAATTATGTCAATAAAAAACTTCAATTTCGGTTGACAAGAGATTGAAGTTTTATTTTTTGTATGAAGCTACTCGGAAAGTTCAAATATTCTTTCTATAACAGCTTTGAAAAATGGTAAATCTTTTTCCTGCTGATAATCCATATAACTCCAATGTGTGATATATCTCCATTTTGAAATCAACAATGATGTGGCTGTGCTGTAATCCGTATGTTTCAGCATTTTTTTAAGCTGTTTGTAATCGGTAATATTTAAAATGTTTTTGTTATTATATTCATATTTTGAATCATTGAAACTGCCTAATTTAAATCCCATTTTTACCAAATCATTACCGAAATTCATTTCAAAATCATGAATATCCATAGAATTATTGATGAATTTTTCGTAGTATGGTTTTAGCACCTTAGCGGTATTTTTTCTTCCGTTTATGTATGAAATAGGATTTTGCGTCATATTTACTAAATCGGCAATGTTTTTGTTTATGTAAATATTCGGCTTATTAACTGCTTGACAGGTGCAGTATTTGCGATTTGACCTTGAAAGATTTTCTTTGCACAATCGTGGATAGAATGGAGTTTCCACACCTGAAGAATACCACTTCATATTTTCATAAACTCCGACAATCAGTCCGTGATTTACAGCAATAAGATAGTCGCAATTTTCTGCTCGTTTGGTGTCGATTATCCAATGACCTCTCGCACATTTCATAACTTGGCTGTCTGACATATCGTATTTATAAAGTGAATTTATTTTAACAATTAAAAGATTGCGGAAAATATCTTCTTTTGAAAGAATTTCGGCACCGTAAATTTTTTCAAAATCTTCAGCTGTAATAACAGGTGCTGTGTGGTGTCCCGAAACTACATTAGTCAGTGATTGAGAGTCAATGTAGTTCATTATATTTATCAAAGCCGATTCGGCAACGAATGCCTCTTTTTCCGAAAGACCATATGATATAATTAGTTTTTTGATTTTGTTACCCGATGAGAGTATTTCTTTTATACGATTCGACTTATTTGAGTTATCGAGTTTTTCTTCGTGTTGAAAAATACGGTTGTTAATTCCTTTGCCTATGTAAAATATTTTGTTATCTCTTGGATCTGCAAGGGCATAAACATAGTAACCCAATTTTTGTTTTACCTTATCAGAAAAGCCATTCATAAGAAACATACCTTTCAGCTTAATTTATTTAATGATACCATAAATGTTAAATACGGTAAAGCGTTGTTTTGTGTACTTGATTTATACAAATACGGTCGGGAAAATTCGGTGTATTGTTTTACACCTGTCTTCCCGACCGCATTTTTTATTATTACCTATTTTTAAAAATCATTCTTCCATTTGCTTGCCGAGGAATGCGGCGGCGGTTTGTGCAAGCTTGATTTCGGCATTTGTAGGGATTTTGGTCTGTTCGCCTGTGAGCATAACTACCGCACCCGAAACATCTCCGGCGGCGATAATCGGATAGATTACCGATGCATAGTGTTCAATGCCCTCAATCGGCTGAATATCGCCGAGCGTCTGCTGTGTTGCCGAATAGGTTTTGCGATTTTCCATATATCCCTCAAGCACGGTTGTTACCCTGCGCTCAAGAAATTCACGCTTTGAAACTCCTGCGGCGGCGATTACATGGTCACGGTCTGTTATGATTGTCGGCATTGAGCTGATTTTGGCAAGCACATCTGCGTATTGTGACGCAAACTCCGCAAGCTCTCCGACAGGCGAATATTTTTTAAAAATAACCTCGCCGTCCGTTGCGGTATAAATTTCGAGCGGATCGCCGCCACATAAAACGTTGACACCGAAAGCCTTGTCCTTTTGGTTACGCACCTTTTGGACTATTGTGGCTTCTAAGCTACTCTCGATGTCCCACTTAAAATTTACGACTTTTCCTCTGTAACCGGCTTTTTCAAGCTCGTCCTCCGTTAATGTTCCCGATTCAAGCAGCATTTGAATATCGGACTTTAACTGAATGTCAATTTTCGATTCGTCGCCGTCGTGAATGATTATTTTATCAACAATAATTGACAAATCGCCTTTATCAAGTTTTCTCTTATTAACGATATCTTTGAAAATTTCAATAGCGTTTTTGGCAATTCGGTTGACCTCTATCGTTTGATTTCGGCGTTCAACCATTAAAGCCGTCTGCTTTTCCAAGCCTTCGATTTTTGATATGAGTTCGTTTTCAATATCCTCGTAGGCTTCCTCAATCATATCTCGCTGCTCTTCGTCGGCTTTCATAATGTCTCTGATTTTTTGCTTTTGCGTTGCCTTATATTCCTCTTTTGCCCTTGCCAAATCCACTTGCAAATCCGCAACGCTGTCTGCGTTTGATTTCAAATCGTCAGCTTCGTTGGAGATATTTTTTTCAAGTTCGGCAATCATCTTGTCAGAGGTTTTCATAATTCGCTCAACATATTTTTTCAAAACGGTGTCAAGCACGTCCACTCTGATATGATGAGAAGTACAGCCTTTAAGCCCACGCTTGTGATATGTTCCGCAGGTATATGCCGGAGCTAAATCAGGCCTGCTCATTGAAAACATCGGACTTCCGCACTCACCGCAAAACAAGAAGCCGGAATAATCGTTATCGTACTTTTTGTTTCCTCGATAATTATTTTTTGTTCTTGTTGCAAGCTGCTGCTGTGCTTTCATAAATTCCCTTTCGGAAACTATCGGCGTATGATGATTTTCAAAAACTATGTTTTCCTCTGCATTGAGTCTTTTATCGGGTCCGTTAATTCGCTTGCGTGTATATTTTCGCTGACGAAGTGTGCCGATATAAAAATCGTTTTGCAAAATTCCGCTGACGGTCGGTATAGCCCAAACAGGCGACGCTTTCAGCTTAATATCTACTTTTTTCTTATTTAATTCCGCCATCTTACGCTTGCGTTCAATTTCAACCATTCGTGGGGTTGGGATTTTTTCGTCCGTCAAGGTGTTTGAGATTTTCTTGTATCCCATTCCGCTGTTATACATTTCAAAAATCCTGCGAACAACTTCTGCACAGGCTTCGTCAACCTCAAAGGTCATATTTTTGCTGTCAACCATATAGTAACCGTACGGTACAGCGCAAATCCAATCGGCGTTATTTTGACGCATTTCAACAACCTTTTTAACCTTTTTGGAAGCGTCGGTAACAGGCATTTCGTTTAGTAAAAATCGCACCTGAATATTATTCCAATCGTCATATGTCGGATAATCTATTCCGTCTCCGATTGATATAATACGCACTCCTGCGTCACGCAAATCCTCAAGTTCAACAAGTCCCTTGCTGTTCCTACGGGAAAAACGGGACAAGTCCTTAATCAAAAGAATATCGTAATCACCGCTCATAAGCAACGGGCGCATTTTCATATAGGATTCACGCTGCTCAAAGGTATAACCCGAACGGTCTCGGTCAACATAATAATCAACTTCTGCGTCGGGAAATCTCTGCTTTAAGTACGCTTTTATAATTCTTCTTTGGTTTTCGATAGAGGTGTTATCTCTGTCTTTTTCAGTGTCAACCGAAATACGCATATATGCCGCTATCTTCTTACCCACAACATCACCACCAATATTATATTTTATTTATGTTCTGCTTTATGAACAACATTGTAACATACTTGTATATAGAAATCAATAAAATTTGAAGAATGTTTATGAAAGTTAATATTATGTACGGCAGAAATAATTCTGCCATTTGAACGGGCTTATCGTTCCAAGTCTTTACTTCGTTTGCGAGCTCGTTCTCTTGCCATAACATCTCTGTTATGAAGCAATAATTCTGTTGTGTTTTGGATAAGGTCTTCCGTTCCGGACAAAAAGTTTACCACCTTGTATCCTTTTTGGTTCCACTGCCTGTATTCGGGTCTCAAAGAATCTCGAAGTTCCTTGTCATCCTTTTCTTCCTTTGAAAACCAATAATAGGCTATCTTTACCTTGTCATCTACTTCCATAAACATAAAGTTAATCCTCCGTTCTTTCCATATTTTTCCTCAAATTTAGTGTTTCTATTCAGTTATTGTTTTTTACCTGCCGGAAAAGAAAGTCATTTCCATAACAAACTGCTCTTTTCGGGGCGTAGATATTTCTTTTCAATTTCAAACTGAAGTTTATTTAATTTGTCAATTTTGTCTTTCAACAGTCTTGTGTCAACAAAACCGAGTGAATTTGCTTTGACCGCTATTTGATTTAAATTGTTGCTCATTGCGTAAAACCGTCGCATTGAGTCATAAAACTCTTTGTCAGGCTTTTCTCTCGGCTCATAACCCTTAATCAACATTCTTATAACTGTGCTTTGAGGCAATCCGCAAAGTTCAACCTTTTTCATAAATTCGGCATTTTCCTTTTCTGAAAGCCAAAACTGTTTTTTAATTCTTTTCATAAAACTCCTTTCTATTCTTAGAGAAAGTTATATTTAAGAGATAGATATATTTTTTTGCGGCAGGTAAATATCTTGCTCCTTTAGTATTACTTCACTCTGTTTTATCGACTTTTGGAAATCCGAAAAGCCGATTTCAAAACTTTTTGAGATAAATAATATTTGCTTTTCCTTGTCCTTGCCTTTTTCGTTCAATCAGTCCGACGGTTTCAAGTTCGGCAAACAGTTTTATTACCTTGTCGTGACCGAAATGCAGAAGTTCCTGACCTTGCTTTATCGTGAAGAACTGATATACTCTGCCGTGCTTATCAATCCAACCGTTTTTAGCGGACAGATACATTCGGTCAAGCAGCAATCCGTAGAGCATTTTTGCATCGGTTGAAACGGATTTGTATTTATCGTCAGTGAATAATGCTTTCGGGATTTTATAGAAAACATATTTTTCCGCTTCGTTTTTCTTAAAGTATTTGTTCAAATTAAGCCTCCTTCTTTCTGTTTTGAAAAGGTGCATTTTTTATGCTATTTTTCGCTTATTTTCATCTTTCTTATGGTGGGTAATATATTTCCCTGCCTTTTGTTTTTATCCTTGTTATTCGTGCCATAATAAAACTCCTTTTACTCATTGCACAAAAGGCATTGATTTGGACACCCAAATCAGATATTTTCTTGAAAATTTTTTGAAAAACATTTTTTACCCCTCTACTTGTTTGAACCGGGAGTGCCTTTTTGCACCCCCCATAAGTCGGAAATTTTTTCAAAAACCCTTCACTTGTTTGAAATGGGAGTAGCATTTTGGGGGGTGTTTTTTAAAAAGTTCATAATCTTTTAACATTTAGTCCCTTCACTCATTTGGACAAAGGGCGCCGAAATGCACACCCAAAATCGTCGATTTAATAAAAAATTTGCAAAAAAATAAGAAGCCTTTTTCTCAAGCAAGAAAGAAGCTTCTAATTATTAAAGAATTTATACCCTAAGAGGTATAGTTTTCTTTTTTAAGCAAACAATATACCCGATAGGGTTTATAATAACAAATATTTTATTGACATTGCACCCTAAAGGGTGTAGAATAAGCATAGATAATAACTACAAGGAGCAGTAATATGAACCCGATTGCTGAATTTGTAAAAGAAAACAGAAAAGCGGCAGGACTTACGCAGGAGCAATTTGCATTGCGTTCGGGTCTTGGACTTCGCTTTGTGCGTGAACTTGAGCAAGGCAAAGAAACCGTCCGTATGGATAAAGTTAATGTAGCCCTTGCAATGTTCAATGCCCAAGCCGTCGCTGGAAAGAAAAAATAAGCAAGTTAGATTACTTAATAGGAGTTTAAAATGGAATATAAAATGCCGACCAAATCAACTTTGCGGTCAAGAAGTTCAACAATCAGCAATGCTTTTGCTATTTCTGTTACCCCATTCATTAAACCAAGTGACGTTGAAATATCGAATTCGCTTAAACTTTTAGAGGTTAACGAAAACCAGTGCGCTTATTGTTTAAGAGAAGGGTTATCAAAGGATCACTTAAAACCATTAGTGAAAAAGGGAATGCCAACAGGCTACATAACAAGTATACAAAATCTTGTTCCATGTTATTCAAATTGCAATTCATCTAAAGGTGCAAAGTCATTTAAGGATTGGTATTTGTCAAGTAATAATGTTAAACGATTAAAAGCTATAGGCTTAAGTGATGATATGATCAAACATAGGTATAATATTATTGTAAAATATGAAAATGCGATAGGTGAACCTCTGAATTATGAAGATATAGTTGGATCTGAACTTTGGGCAGAGTATAAAGAACGCCGAAAACAATTACTGAATATTTTAAGGGATAATCAGAACTTTTGTGATAAGTTGAACGATATAATTCTTAAAAAACTTAAAGATGATACCCCGAAGAAAGAAGGAAAATAAATGAGCGTATTCAGAACTGCCTATGTTTATGTGAGAAACACTTTTGCCGGTGTGCTCAAAGAAACCGATGAAGGCTATTCTTTCAAATATGATACCGATTATTTGCAGAGTGAAAATGCGTCAGCAGTTTCGCTCACTTTGCCGTTGCAAGAGGAAGAATACACATCAAAAACCTTATTTTCTTTCTTTGACGGTCTTATTCCCGAAGGTTGGCTTTTGAAAATCGTAACCGATAACTGGAAAATAGACAGCCACGACCGCTTCGGTGTTCTTCTTGTAGCCTGCAAAGACGGAATCGGTAATGTTTCAATTAGGGAGGAACGAGTATGAATTGTTTATGTTGTGGCAAACCTTTACGCACACCTAACGAAACAAGTTGGCACAAGGCTTGCATTAAACGCTTTTTCGGCACAACCAAGCTCCCCGAAATTGAAATTGACGACAAAACGCTTAATCTTTTGGCAACTGAAACCACAAACAAGGGGTTTACCGTTCCGGGCGTTCAAAAGAAGTTGTCCTTGCACCTTGTAAGCGACAGCAATAAACCGAGATTAACTCTTGTAAACTATCCAACTGGTTACATTCTCAAACCGCAGGTTGCCGAATTTGAAGCACTCCCCGAATCGGAACAGCTCATAATGACAATGGCTGATATGGCGGGGATTTCGACCGTTCCGCACGCACTCATTAAAGGCAATGCAGGGCTTGCGTACATCACAAAGCGAGTTGACCGCAATTTAACAAGCGACAAGGTAGAAATGCTCGCTATGGAAGATTTTTGCCAGCTTGATTTAAGGCTTACCGAGGATAAATACAGAGGCTCATACGAGCGTTGCGCGAAAATAATCAAGCAGTATTCATCGAGGGTCGGCATTGATATGGCAGAGTTTTATATTCGTTTAGTTTTCTGTTTTATTGTCGGTAATTCTGATATGCACCTCAAAAACTTTTCACTTATTGAAACCGCAGAGGGCTCAGGTGAATATGTGTTATCCCCTGCATACGATTTGCTGCCGGTAAATGCGAATATGCCTGCCGATAAAGAGCAATTTGCACTTGCTATGAACGGCAAAAAAATGAATATCCGAAAAGGCGATTTTCTAAAATTCGCAGACACTTGTGGAATCACTCGCCAAACCGCCGAAAAACTTATCGACAACCTTGTTAAGCTCACACCAAAGTGGCTTAAAATGTGCGAAAAATCATTGCTCACAGACAAATTGAAAGAGAGATTGACAAAGATTATTACTGAAAGAACAGGCTGTTTGATTAGTAACTAACAGTAAATATCACAAATATCAAACAATATTCGCTGTAAAAAGTGTAGTCGTCCAACACTTTTTCGTTGTAATTTTTGTAAAGCGGGGTATTTAGTATCATATATATATTGAATGCTATAGAGCAGTCCGATTAGTGAGCAAACAGAAATATTAAAATAAATGGAGAAATGATTATGGCAAGAACAACTAAACCAAAGAAAGAAATATCAATGGAAGAAGCACTTTGGAAAAGTGCTGATAAACTGAGAGGTTCTGTTGAGCCTGCGGAGTATAAGCACGTTGTTCTGAGTTTATTCTTCCTTAAATTTGCCAGTGACAAGTTTGAGGAATGCCGTAATAAGATTATTGCTACACACGGCGAAAAGTATGTGGATATGAAACCGTTTTATACTCAGGAAAATGTATTCTATCTTCCTGAAGAAAGCCGTTGGAAATACATTATTGAAAACGCAAAGCAGGACGATATTGCCCTGAAGATAGATACAGCACTTTATACGATTGAAAAGAACAACCCGGCACTGAAAGGTGCTTTGCCGGATAACTATTACTCCCGCTTACATATTGATACGGCAAAGTTGGCTTCTTTGCTTGATGAAATCAATCGTATCAACACTGATGATAAAGAGAACGACATTATAGGTCGTGTATATGAGTATTTTCTTAGTAAGTTCGCTCTTGCAGAAGGAAAAGGTAAAGGAGAGTTCTACACACCAAAGTGTATTGTAAACCTGATTGCCGAAATGCTTGAGCCTTACGATGGAATACTTTATGACCCTTGTTGCGGTTCGGGTGGTATGTTTGTGCAGTCCATCAAGTTTGTAGAAGCACATAGCGGTAATAAAAAGAAAGTGTCTATTTACGGTCAGGAATACACAAATACCACTTTCAAACTGGCAAAAATGAATTTGGCTATCCGTGGTATTTCTGCAAATCTTGGAGAGATGGCAGCCAATACATTTACCAACGACCAGCACAAAGACCTTAAAGCAGATTTCATTATGGCAAACCCACCTTTCAATCAGAAGCAGTGGAGAGCCGAAAATGAGCTTGTAGACGACCCTCGTTGGAACGGATATGAAGTTCCGCCAACAAGCAACGCAAACTATGGTTGGATACTGAATATTGTTTCCAAACTTTCACAAAATGGTGTGGCAGGTTTCCTGCTTGCTAATGGAGCATTATCCGATGACGGTACAGAGCTGAAAATCAGACAGCAACTTATAGAAAATCACTTGGTAGAAGCGATTATTATTCTTCCGAGAAACCTTTTCTATACCACTGATATCAGCGTTACCCTTTGGATACTCAATAAGAATAAAAAGGCTCGTGTTGTGGAACAGAACGGAAAGCTCAAACGCTATCGTAACCGAGAAGATGAAATACTCTTTATGGATTTACGACAGATGGGCAGTCCTTATGAAAAGAAGTACATTGAATTGACAGAGGAAGATAGAGCAAAAGTTACAAGTGTATATCATAACTGGCAGCAGGAAGGCTATGAGGAAACTTATGAGAATGTACCGGAGTTTTGCTATTCTGCTTCTTTTGATGAAGTAAAGGAAAAAGGATTTACTCTTGTACCGAGCAGATATATTGAGTTTGTCAATCGTGATGAGAACATCGACTTTGATACAAAAATGAAGTCGTTGCAGGGAGAACTCAAAGAACTTCTTGTTCAAGAGGAAAAATCCAAGGCAGATTTGCTTGCTGTATTGAAGGAGTTGGGATATGAAATCGTGTTATAAATTGGGCGAATTGATACGAAATGTTGATGTTAAAAATAAGGATCTACATTGTAATAATTTACGAGGTCTTAGTATGACAAAAGAATTTAGACCATCAACTTCAAATATTGTTGGCACAGACCTTTCAAAATATAAAATTGTGGCGCAAAAACAATTTGCTTGCGATTTTATGTCTACAATTCGAGTTCATAAAATGCCTATAGCCTTTAATACAGGAAAGGAAGAAATCCTTGTTTCTCCTGCTTATGCTGTATTTGAAGTTGTTGATGAAAAGATAATCCTGCCAGAATACTTGATGATGTGGTTTAGCAGAACGGAATTTGACAGATATGCAGACTTTAGAAGTGATGCGGCAATTAGAGGCGGTTTCGGATGGAATGAATTGTGCGAAACCTCAATTTCTATTCCGTGTATCACCGACCAATATAAAATTGTATTTGAATATCAGGCGATTACAGAAAGAATTGCTTTAAAGCAGAAGATAAATGATAATTTAGCGG
>ERZ791819.499-NODE-499-length-18326-cov-2.910952_pt1 | contig 18326 bp, 9 predicted proteins | sample MGYA00510301_ERZ791819 | MGnify/ENA primary metagenome ERZ791819 (study PRJEB30046, sample SAMN00791999) | human gut metagenome | study: EMG produced TPA metagenomics assembly of the A metagenome-wide association study of gut microbiota in type 2...
TCAACTTAAATTAATTCCGCCAACGGGTAAAATATATAATCATGGCGCTGGTCGCTGCCGTCCTGACGACCGGCTGTGTAAAAGAAGATCTGGATGAGTGTGATAATGTCACGATTTATTTCCAGTATCTTGCCGACGGTGACAAGGACGTATTGTACCAGTATATGAGCAAGGTGGACCTGTATGTTTTTGATGAAAACGGACACATACTGGGAGTCGGCTCATATAATCAGGACGAATTGAAAAACTTTGAGGCTGTTCCGTCTTTTAAACTTCGGCCGGGACAACGCTATAAGGTGGTGGCTGTGGGTAATGCCTACGATCATACAGAGGTGGTAAACTATGCCACGGAAACAGACTTTGCCAATATTTATCTTCAGGATCCGGCGTGGAGCGATCCGGATATTCCTGTAACCAATCACGACTACAATTACCTGGGCGAAAAGGAATTTGTTATGCCCCAACAGGAGGGAGTAATGTATCGTGACACAGTGACTCTTTATAGTGCACATATTAAGGTGCATGTGGAGATTCACGGACTTCCTGCTCCTGATGTTACCCGTCAGGATGCCGGAATACCTTATGAGCTGAGTTTTGAGAATTCGAATGCTCAGACTTCTTTAAAAAATGAAATTAATCTGGAACAAAAGGGTACTATTTATCCTGAGTTGATTTATGATAACGAAAATCAGTGTTACCGTACGCAGAATCTCGCCTTGTTCCGTATGGACGATACGAACGGTGAGCTGAATGCGGACTATTGTGAACATAGTCTGGTGCTAATCGACAAGAATACGGGACAGGAACTTGTGCGCGGCAGCATTTATAACTATCTGGTACGTAATGCTGATGCTATTGATGTGACGAAAGAGGAGGCTGAACTGCCTATTTCTATTGAATTTCACGATGCCGGTGTAGAAATAAAACTTCCCGACTGGGTCATTGTGGAAGGTAAACCGGACTGGAACTGATTTTAAGGAGGAATACTGATGAAGACACTGAAACAATATTTGGGTATCACCTTACTCGTACTGACGGCAGGAATAACCGGGTCGTGTGTAAAGGACAGCTTACCGGAAACGGATGGGAGTACAGACTCCGAAGGTACTGCAACGGTTACGCTGCATATAAATGATTCACGCAGTGGGGATACGTCGCCGGTAGAGGCTGGCGAGGGGATAAAGACGCTGCGCGTGATTGTGCTGGATGCCGAAAATAAGGTAGAGTTTAATTATAAGCAGAGCTTCGGAAATGAGACGGATCCGCAGACCAAAAAAACGGTTACTTTTCTGGGGATGACTACCGGAGCTAAGAAATTTTATGTGGTGGCAAACGAGGAGAGCCTCGACTTGACTGATGCTGACTATCCTGCAAAGGGTACTACGGTAACCAATCCGAATGATTTACTTAATAAGGTAATAACGGATACCGAATGCAGCCATTTCCCGAAACTGAAAGGTGAAGTAACAAGTTTGCCTATCACAGGGTATAAGGAAGAAGTGGATATTACTGCCGATACTAAAAATCTTACCATAGAAACTTATCATGCCGTGGCAAAGATTGTGTTCAAGGTAGAGAACACGTCGTCGTCGGACATTACCTTGACCGGGTTTAGTTTGGGACAATTTTTTGCCGACCAGACTTATCTGTTTCCATCGGCAACCGGACGATTGGAAAATGTATCTTATGGTAGATTTGGCAGGGATAATGTTCGAGACACATTTACTGCGGGTGCTGCTGAAGCCGAGTATTTTACCTGCTATCTGTATGAAACACCCAAAGACAAGAAGGCCGATTTTAAGGTAACGTTGTTTACGGATAATCCGGATCTGGACTTGCCGGAGGCGACTATCAACCTGAATGAGGCAACGGATTACGTGGTGAAACGGAATACGGTGATTAATATTGTGGCGACTATCAGTAAAGAAACTTCTGTGAAAGTTTATAATATCAAATTAAAGTGGCAGGTAGATGACTGGAAGTCGGTAACGAATGATGTACCCAGTTTTAATTGAAAGGAGGAATGACTATGAGAAAGATGAAACTGATATATGTGTGGCTGTTGGGGCTTGTGGCTATTCTCACGGCCTGTGCAGACGAAGAAATTGTGAAAACTTACAATATCAAGGAGGGTGTGCCGGTAACGGTAAACCTGAAGTTCAATGTGGCTGCAAGTGCTGTGGAGTCGCGCTCGGCTCAGGATGCTACGGTAGAAAATAATGTACAGCGACTGTTTGTCATTGCTTTCAAGCGAAACGGGGAGATATCGGGAAAAAATTATCTGTCAGCGGTCAATAATTCTACGGGTACTGTGACCTTGGATATGTATTCGGGCACAGGACAACAGATTTTTGCCGTTGCAAACCCAAACTCCGGAGTAGGAACGCTGAGCTATGAACTGTTGAATGCGGTAACGAATCTGGATGACTTCAAGGCTTTGTCTTCTCAGTTACGCACGGATAAAGGTGAAACGGTGAGTCTGAGTGTGGAGCGTATGGCTTTTCTGATGTGCGGACAGCTGAAAAACACCGAAGGTGGAACGGATATTGCGGTAGATGCACAGGGAAATCTGGTAGAGGCTGCCGATAAAATTGATCTGGAGCGGGTGGATGCGCGTATCACCTTTAATGTGAAGGCAGATGGTAGTGAGAAAGGATATACCAACATGACGTTCACTCCCAAATATTATCGGGTGGAGAATATTCCGCAGGGAACTTACCTGGTTCCTCGTGAGAACGAAGATTATGCGGCAACTATGGAAACCGGATATGCTTCGATGCAGGCTGCCGGAAAGGAATATTATTTTGACGAAGCCAAGCGTGAGAACGACGATCGGTCGTATTTTGAGTTCTATCTGCTGGAGAACCGCCGCCAGCCGAGAAAGAAAATAACTAGCGAAGAGAAAGAATCTTCTTATAATGAGGTACAGAACCTGTATGCCTTGCGTGAAAAGAGAGAATCGGATACTGGGAAGCCTGTCGACGAAACAAAGCCGGGACAGGAGTATGTGCCGGGCGACTTTATCTTTGCTCCGGAAAACTCGACGTATGTCACGATACGGGGTACGCTTTCCTTTGAGGATAGTGAGGGATATTTTTATAATGCCGATGTGACGTATACCGTGCATCTGGGTAGTACGGGAAGTGATCCTGATAGCGAAAAACTGGTGAACAACTATGATGTATGCCGCAATACGCACTATACGTATAATGTGACCATTACGGGAGTAGAATCGATGCGGGTTGAGGTTGTGAGCGATAAAGAAGAACGTCCCGGAGTAGAAGGAGATGTAATTAAGGCAGGTGGTGAGGTGGTAGATCTTGACTCTCACTACGGACGTGCGAAATTCTCGTTGACGAGAAAGGATATACAGGCGGGTTTGTCGTGGGCTATCAGTACTCCGTTTCAGCGCGGACTGAAGGTGTTCGACCGTCGTAACTATACGGTAAATGGAGATGAGGAAGGTGATGTGCAAACCGATATCTCCCAACTGGAAAATCGGGAGGGGTTGAAGACGGATCTTTCGCTGAACGATTACCGCTGGGTACAATTTGCCATTAATCAGGAATGTGTTTTGGTACGAGATGATGAGGGACATACTAATGTAAAAGTTCCTCCTTCAGCCTTTGCCAAATATCCGGGGTATGAGGCTTATTCCTCGACAAACTTGAATAATAAGGCTCCGGCGTTTGGAGGTGAAGGGTATCATTATAGTGGCTCTACAGCTATTTATAGTAAGGATGTGGTGCTTTACGACGTGAATCAGTTGCTGAACCATCTGTTTATTGAGGCGTATAAGAGCGATTCACAGTTGTTCCTGGATGCTAATGGAAATGTTTCACAGGCTGATAATGCGACAGTTACCATTACTGCCTATATCGATGAATATGTGTATAAGTATAATCCTAACGATGTGTATTATGAGATACCTACAGCGCTTAAAGATGGAGATCCGGATTTGACTTTATGGAAAGACTTTGTAAACGCAGAAAACCGTATGTTGCATATTTGTAAGAAAGGCGCACAGTACAGTCCGGATGGAAATACTTCGTGGGCTGAGAGTGTGATTACCTTCTCGCAGCGACCTATCTATACTTTCTACGATCCGGACAGCGATGTAAGTACGGCATGGGGTACGGAGTTTAAGAATGAATCGGAAGATGCGAAAGATGATACTGATAAGAATCTTCCGGCTACCAGTAGTGCTCTTAATGATATAAATTGGATTAAAGACAATAATACCTTTGACGATGGACGTAAGAATACGCTGGAAGTGCTTGGTCAGCTTACTGATTTGAAGTGGACGGATGTACTTTATCTGAATGATGGTGATTACGGACGGCTTAAAGATAAGTATAAAAGTGTATGGTTCGCTTGTCTGGGGCGTAATCGAGACCTGAATGGTGACAATATCGTGCAGTTGGACGAAATCCGCTGGTATCTGGCTTCGGTAGACCAGCTGACGGATATCTTTATTGCTGAAGCTGCCGTGCCCAATGCGAAGCTGTATTCCCAAAATGCGACATCTGCGAGTGTGCCGCTGGAACATGTGATCAGCAGTACGTATCATACGATAACTACTACTGGTGAGTGGTGGAATAGAAGTACTACGATGAAGCCGTGGATTATCTGGGCAGAAGAAGGAGCCTCCCGAGGGGTGTATGATGATAGTGGTGATGACGCTGATGACCTACATACGTACCGCTGCTTGCGTAATCTGGGATTGTCATTGAATGATAAAGATAGCGATTTGGATGACTATGTCAAATCAAAAGATGAAAGTGGAAATATTATAACAAAGGATAGGGTGGTAAATGTAGGCCGTGGAACTGTAACGTATACGGAACGGTTCATCGATTTGTCCCGTCTGGAACCGAATACACTGCGTGCAGCGTTGACTGGTGGTATTTTGCCGCAAAACAAGGAACGCGATGACAACGACCGTCCTTATCGAAAATTCGCGGTGCTGGTGAGTGCGAAAGGTAGTATAGGGAATGGTTCTTATACCAATGCGAGTGGACTGTATCCTCAGGGAACTGGTTCTTATATTTCGTGGAACAGTTTATACAATAATGAGGTAATTGGTAATCCTTGCCCGGACGGGTATCGTGCACCAAACTTGCGTGAACTGATGCTGATGTATACTACTTATCCGGATTTGTTTGAGAATGATTTTGGTGGTCAATATTCATTTTATTTATGTAAGACCGGATTTAGTTTTGATGGGTGGCCTGGTTATACTGACGGCAGACCAGGATTTGTATACATATATGAGTCTAATGCTGACTACGGAAACCTGAAGCTGCTTCAAGGCTGGGAATCGGGGAATGGAGGTAAAGTCCGCTGTGTGCGTGATGTGATAGGAGAGTAAATATATCGGGCAGAAGCTGAATGTATAATCGATAGACGGGGTGTGAACCTTACGTTTGCGGTATCGCGGCGTGGTTCACACTCCGTTTTTTGTGTGTATGCTGCATCGGAAACTTAACGGCGGAGGTCTGGACGCTTTTTCAGAATCGGATGAGGAAAAAATAGATTGAAAGAAACTTTCTGAGGATGATATGACTGTTAAAAGCAAGAAGTCCCAGTCGTAATGACTGAGACTTCTCTAATTCCTTTTTATAGTGCAGATGCGACGACTAAGCTCGCACGGGCACTTTCGTATTGCAAAGGTAAGCATTATTTTTTATTCCGCCAAACAGTAGGGCTGTTCAACATTCGAGTTTAGAAGTCTGTGCCACAACTTTTTTAGCTTCATCTGTCTGGATGGAGCAGACAAGATTATGGATTTCGTTCTCCAATTCCGTTTTTCGGGTTTGTGAGATGCATCCCAGAATATATCTTACAACATCTATGCCACCTTTAATGTTGTGTCTGCAATCGGCAGAAATGTCAGCAGGCAAGCGCTTAATACCTCTGGGAAAGTCCATGCGGTAGATGCAGCCTCCGTGTGCACATTTGTTGCGAAGGACACGAATTGTTTCCATATAATTGTAAAAAACACCTCTTGAACAGCCATAGGCATTGGCTACCAAATCTTTTGCATCCGTCTCTTTCAACGAATCATATAATGTAATGATATTGCCGATTGTCATAAACTCTATGGTTTTCCATGCCGGAGCATATATCCCCGGATGATTTGCATGGTGATGCTGGATTATGGGATTTTTACGCATAGCAGCATAGACCTGCTCTTCAAAGGCATTTACAAAATTGGATGTTACATATTTACGGTTGACAAACCAGCAAGGATCGTCAATATACCGGAGTGATATATTGTAGATGAATTTTGTGCGGATATTGACCTCGATACGGTCGAGAGCGTTAAGCAGAAGTCTGCGGAGTCTGGTATCAAACTCATAAAGATCATACACACTCTTGAATGTTGTGCCCGGTTTTAGCTTATGGTCACGGTGTTCCAGACATGGGAATTTTATCTCATAAGGAAAAGAATAGAATCCTAGCCGATAATAACCGACGTCAAGAAGAATTTCTTTTGCTTTCTCCTCATCATCAAACATCATACCGTTTGATTTAAGTTGGGCAATTTGCTGGTCTATCGTATATGCTTTTTCCATTGCTGTTTTTAATTGAAAAACAAATTTACTCTTTTTTATGAAAACAAGCGCCTTTTGTTGCGCTTTGATTTTATCTGCCGGCAATATGCTGTGCCGTGCAAAGACATAGCCAGGTATTCACACCCCGTGTTTTTTGTGTGTATGCTGCATCGGAAACTTAACCGTTTTGAAACAGGATTGCCACATGCGCGTTTCTGTTTTGAAATACGCTTCCTTTAATTTTGCGCAATGAAAATTAAGGATTTTTAATTGCTTGAAAAACGCTGGCTGTCATGTAGATAACTTGTAATGAAAAGGTAAGAAACAGGTTGGGAAAATTTACAATTTAAAAATAAAATGAAAAAATTTGCAGCGTATTTACTTTGGTTTTTGCTGATTGCTGTCTTGCCGCCGATGGCGTGCAGCAACGATGGAATGACGGAAGCTGTAGCGGACAGCTTTGATGTACAGTTTGAATGCCCTTCGCTGATAGAAGTGGCCAAGGGAGGGGAATATACGTTCCAGGTGACCGGGAGTAACAAGCCGGCGGAATCGGATGTGATTATTCTGGAATCGACAGGGGGAATCTCGTATACGTGTGTGCTGGTGAGTGTTTCGGAAAACAGTTTTACCATAAAGCTTGCCGACGGATGCGAAAGCGGTACGTACCGGGTGTTCATCAAGCGTGGTGACCGCAAGAAACAGATTGGTACTACCTATATTAATATTGTAGAGGGAATTGATTTCACGCCGGATGCCGGAACGACGGTGTACGGGGTGGTATCGACAGCCGACGGTCCGGTGCAGGGTGTTGTGGTATCGGACGGTGTAGAGGTGAGCGTGACCGACGAACGGGGTATCTACCAGCTTCAGTCGGAAAAGAAATGGGGGTATGTGTTTATTTCCATTCCTTCGGGATATGAAGTTCCTGCCGAGGGAGTCTTGCCTCAGCTCTACCAGATGATGAAGGGGGACGCCGCTACAACGGAGCGTGTGGATTTCTCGCTGACTGAGGTGGAAGGACAGGATAATTATAAGGTGTTTATGCTGGGCGACATGCATCTGGCAAACCGCACGGGCGACCTGGGACAGTTTATGGACTTTACCGAGGATCTGAACAGCTACCGTGCCTTGCACCAGCACGAAAAGATGTATGCCATTACGCTGGGCGACATGACCTGGGACCTGTACTGGTATTCGAACAGTTATGCGCTGCCTGAGTACCTGAATACCATCAACAATCAGGTGAAGGGACTTCAGATTTTCCATACTATCGGAAATCATGACTATGATTATAAGGCTATGAGCGATGAGGAAGCGGGAAGCCGTTTCATGGATTATATCGCTCCGACATATTATTCGTTCAACATCGGAAAGGTGCACTACGTGGTGCTGGATGACATCGATTGCAGCAACTACGACGGCACTACCTCACGCGACTACGAGAAGCGTGTGTCGGCCGAACAGCTGAGCTGGCTGTCGAAGGATCTGGCATATGTCGACAAGTCGACACCGCTGGTAGTGGTGATGCACGCACAGCTGTTCTACCCGTCGCAGACGGAAGGTTTCAAGATAGACCATGATGTGCTGAACACTACGCAGCTGCTGGACGTGCTGGACGGCTACAAGGTGCATTTCGTGACCGGACATACGCACCTGAGTTTCAACGTGACTCCGGAGGATGACGTAACGGGCGGACGCGAGGTGTACGAACATAACGCGGGTGCGATATGCGCTTCGTGGTGGTGGTCGGGCTACCTTACTCCGGGTGTGCACATCAGTCCCGACGGAACACCGGGCGGATATTCGGTATGGGATGTGAACGGAACGGACATCGAATGGATATACAAGGCTACGGGATGGACGGAGGATTACCAGTTCCGCAGCTACGACCTGAACAATGTGCATTTCTCGATGGCGGATGTGCCGCAGATGCCGGCCAGTGTACCGGCTTCGGTCAAGGCGAAATTCCAGCGCTATGTGGATGCTTATCCGGTGAACAAGGACAATGAGGTGCTGATAAACATCTGGAACTGGAATCCGCGCTGGACGCTGACGGTGACCGACGAGAAGGGCAACAAGCTTGCTCCCGAGGAGGTATGGGCTTACGATCCGCTGCATGTGGCAGCGCTGAGCGTGAAGCGTTTCAACTCGTCGACACTGAGCTCTACACCGAGCTTCATTACCGAAAACTTTACGCATTTCTTCAAGGTGAAGGCGGCGGATGCCGACGTGGATCTGACCATCACCGTGCGCGATGAGTTCGGACACGAATGGACCGAGCAGATGCAACGTCCGAAGGCGTTCTCGACGGATGCTTACAAGATTCCATAACATTTTCTTATTGAAACTATATACTATTTATCAAACTGAAAACTATGAAGAAATTTTATCTGGTTCTTGCCTTGAGCGGAATCATGCAGATGGGATTCGGACAGGCGGTCGACAAGAGTGTGGATATACCTGATCTGGACAATTATCAGACTCTGAAATGTGATTTTCATATGCATACCGTGTTCTCCGACGGACTGGTATGGCCGACGGTGAGAGTGGACGAGGCGTATGCCGAGGGGCTGGATGCCATTGCCATTACGGAACATCTCGAATACAGACCGCACAAGGAGGACATTCAGGCGGACCACAACCGTTCGTACGAGATCATGAAGAAGTATGCCAAAGATAAGGGCGTGATTGTAATCAAGGGTAGTGAGATAACCCGCTCCATGGCGCCGGGACATCATAACGCCATCTTTATTTCGGACAGCAATCCGCTGGACACCAAAGAATATAAGGATGCTTTCCGTGCTGCCAAGTCGCAGGGGGCGTTCATCTTCTGGAATCATCCGGGATGGGACTCACAGCAGCCGGAAGAAACCAAATGGTGGGACGAACATACATACTTGTATGAAAACGGATGTATGCAGGGAATAGAGGTAGCCAACGGTGACTTTTATTATCCTGAGGTATTGCAGTGGTGTCTGGACAAGAAGCTGACCATGCTGGGTACATCGGACATTCATCAGCCGATACAGACTGATATCGACTTCGACAAGGGTGAACACCGCACCATGACGCTGGTATTTGCCAAAGAACGCACGGCGGAAGGTATCCGTGAGGCGCTCGAAAACCGTAGAACGGCTGTCTTCTTCAAGAATCAGATTATTGGTGAGGAACAGTGGCTGAGAGAGCTGTTCGGCAAGGCGGTAACCATCGAAAAGATAGACAAGAACGAGAAGCGCGTGCAGTTTGTGGTTTATAACAACTCGGACCTGACATTCTCGCTGAAAAAGGGAGAGCATGACGCAAACCTGATATATTTCAGAGAATATACCATCGAACCAAAATCGAAACACACCATCACGGTGAAACTGAACGGTGGGGTTACATCGGGCAAGGTAAATTTTGAAGTGACCAACATGGTGGTGAAACCGGGAAAAAGTCTTGACTATCAGTTCAGTTTTTAATTGACACGTTTACTATTCCAAAACAAAATATTTATTTATGAAAGTTTTCAATTCGTATGTTTTTTTGCTGTTGCTGTTGCTGACGGGCAGTGTTTCTACGCTGTCGGCGCAGAACAGAACAGTATCGGGTAAGGTACTGGATGCCTTGCAGGAACCGCTTATCGGGGTGTCTATCGTCATCGATGGAACTACTCAGGGAAGCATTACTGATGTAGACGGAGCCTTCGAGCTTCAGATACCTGCCGGTGGGGCTACTCTGAACTTCTCTTACGTGGGTTATCTTACCGAAAAGGTAAAGGTGAAACCGGGACAGAAAAATATTGTGGTATATATGCAGGAAGATGCCATCATGCTGGATGAGGCGGTGGTTATCGGTTACGGTACGCAGAAGAAGGTGAACCTGACGGGAGCCGTGGCTACGGTGGGCAGCGAGAAGCTGGAGAACCGTGCGACGCAGTCGCTGGCAAACATGCTGCAAGGTTCGGTAGCCGGTCTGAATGTCACTACTTCGTCGGGTGTGCCGGGCAGCTCGCCCAGCATCAACGTGCGTGGTACGACTTCTATCAACAGTGCCGATCCGCTGGTGCTGATAGACGGTGCGGTGGGTGAACTGGACCGTGTGAACCCGAACGACGTGGAGTCTATCTCGGTCATCAAGGATGCGTCGGCTGCGGCAGTATACGGTGCGCGTGCGGCATTCGGTGTGATTCTGGTCACAACCAAGTCGGGCTCGGCACAGGACGGAAAGGCTACCGTGCGTTACAGCGGCCGTCTGGGATGGCAGGCTCCTACCACGACTACCGATTACGAAACAACCGGTTACTGGTCGGTGTATACGGTGAACACCTTCTGGCGTGCGAAGAACGGCACGAACTACGTGGACTATACCGACTACGACATGCAGCAGCTGCTGGCTCGTGTGAACGACAAGACGGAGAATCCCGACCGCCCGTGGGTAGTGGAAGATACAAGAAACGGTCGCCGTCAGTGGGTGTACTACGGCAACTACGACTGGTGGCACATGATGTACAACGACCGTCGTCCTACCCAGCAGCACAGCATCTCGCTGAGCGGGGGTACGAAGGATGTGAAATACCTGGTGAGCGGGGCATACGATTACCAGAAAGGTATCCTGAACATGAATCCGGATATCTACCGCAAGTATAACCTGCGTTCGAAGATTGACTTTACCATCAACCGCTATGCTACGCTGAGCAACAATACTTCGTTCTATGGCTCGCAGTATACTTTCCAGGGTAACGGAAGCATTGACGATACCATCGGTTACAGCGGACGTCACGCGCTGGCATGCTTCCCGATGAAGAACCCCGACGGCTCATGGCTGTACGGTACTCCTTACCTGAACTATAAGGTGGGCAACGGACGTCATATCATGCTGGGTGAGGGATCGCACCGCAACGTGAACCGTACGAACGACTTCTCGAATACTACACGACTGGTCATCACACCGATCAAACAGCTGAGTCTGACGGGGGACTTTACCTACCGTCTGTACCAGACACGCAATACACACCGTTCGAACAACCTGTTCTACCGCGAATATCCGGACGGACCGCTGCTGTCGTATGCTACCGGAGCCGGTCTGAACAAGCTGAGTGAATCGGTGAACACACGCAACTATTATTCGGCAAACGTTTTTGCCAACTATGAAGATACATTCGGCGAAGCACATCACGTGACAGGAGTGGTCGGGTTCAACTACGAACGCATGTATCTGAAGAATGTTTCGGCTGCGGGACAGAACCTGACTTCTACTTCGCTGGACGACCTCGACCTGGTGGGACAGAATGCCGAGGGTGAAGTGCTGACCGAAGTGGGCGGCGGACAGAGCGAATATGCGCTGGCTGGTTTCTTCGGCCGTGTGAACTACGACTACAAGGGACGCTACCTGTTTGAGGCGAGCGGACGTTACGACGGTACATCGCGTTTTGCTGCCGGAAGCCGCTGGGGATTCTTCCCTTCGGGTTCTGTGGGATGGCGTATCTCGGAAGAACCGTTCTTCAAGCCGCTGAGCGGATATGTAGACAACCTGAAGCTGCGTGCTTCGTTCGGTAGCCTGGGTAACCAGAATGTTTCTTCTTACTATACATACATGCGTCTGATTTCGGTAAGCGACTTTGCCGGCTTCACGTTCGGCGAGGGCAGCTCGATGGCGAAATATGCTACACTGGGTGCGCCGGTGGCATCGGACCTGACCTGGGAAACTTCGGAACAGTGGGACTTCGGTTTCGACCTGACCATGCTGAAGAACCGCCTGAACATTACCGTAGACGGATATGTGCGCAACACACTGAACATGCTGACCGACGGTGTGGAACTGCCGGCTGTGTATGGAGCCAGTGTACCGGATATGAATACAGCCGACTTGCAGACAAAGGGATACGAAGTGACAATGTCGTGGAGAGACCAGTTCGAACTGGCCGGACGTCCGCTGGAATACAGTCTGGGATTCAACGTGAGCAACTACAAAAGCTACATTACCAAGTATGACAATAAAGACAAGACATTTGCCAAGGATTACTACGAAGGCATGCGCATCGGAGAAATCTGGGGATTTGTGACCGACGGTCTGTTTGCTACCGACGAGGAGGCACAGGCGTATGCCAAGGAGGTAGACCTGAGTTACATGGTAGACGGACTGACCGGAGGCTGGAAGGCCGGCGACGTGAAGTTTGTCGACCTCGACGGTGACGGTATGGTGGATATAGGCAGCAACAATGTAGCCGATCCGGGCGACCGCAAGGTATTGGGTAACTCACTGCCCAGCCTGTCGTATGGTATCAATGCCAGTGTACGCTGGTGCGGATTCGATGTATCGGTGTTCTTCCAGGGAACAGGTAACCACTACTGGTATCCTCACGGACACATGATGTCGTTCTGGGGTCCGTTCTCTTATCCTTACCAGACCTTCCTGCAGAAGGATTTCATGGACAAGGTGTGGGCCGAAGACAATACGGATGCTTACTTCCCGCGTCCGATGGCATACTCGTCGACTTCCGGTCCGCTGAGCAAGGTGAACGACCGCTATTTGCAGAACATCCGCTACATGCGTCTGAAGAACCTGACCGTAGGATATACCATTCCGGTGAACCTGACAAAGAAAATCGGTATCGAGCAGGCACGTTTCTACTTCTCGGGCGAGAACCTCTGCTACTGGTCGCCGCTGAAGAAGATTACCAAATACGTGGATCCGGAAGGAGCCATCAGCCGCAGCAACGATACGTACAACGAAAGTTTCTATCCGTGGCAGAAGACGCTGCTGTTTGGTGTAGACATCACTTTCTAAACGAAAATTCATTGAATAAAACAACCAAGAACAGATTCGTATGAAAAAATATATATTTACAGCACTGGTACTGACAATGGGGTTGACTTCGTGTGACGGTTTGCTCGACCTGACTCCTAAAAGCGAGATATCGCAGAGCGACTATTTCAAGACAGAGAGCGACTTGCAACTTTTCAGTAACTCGTTTTACAACAACCTGCTGGACAAGAGCCCTTTCGACGACCAGAGTGACCTGTACGTGCAGCAGAATCTTTCCGACGAGATGCTGGGCGGAAACAACCGTACCGTGCCTGCTTCGGGCGGGGGATGGACATGGACCGACCTGCGCAAGATGAATACCCTGCTGGCGTATGTGAATCAGTGCAGCGACGAGAATGCGGTGGTGAAATATACGGCACTGACCCGCTTCTTCCGTGCGTTCTTCTATTTCGAGAAAGTCAAACGCTTTGGTGATGTGCCCTGGTACGACGTGGAACTGGGTTCTGCCGACGAGGCACTGTACAAGCCGCGTGACTCGCGTGAGCTGGTGATGACCAAAATGATAGAGGATATCGACTATGCCATCGATAATCTTCCTACACGCGAGGAAGAGTCGAGCAGTCCGTTCCGTGTGAACCGCTGGGCGGCACTGGCGCTGAAGGCACAGTTCTGTCTGTACGAAGGTACGTACCGCAAGTATCACGACCTGAAGCTGGAAGGCAACGATTATACGTATTACCTGGATCTGGCTGCCAAAGCTGCCGGCGAGATTATCAATGATGGTCCGTACAAGCTGTACTCTACCGGACATCCGGAATCGGACTACCTGAATCTCTTCGCTGCCGAGGATGCGAATCCGGATGAATATATCCTGGCCATCAAGTTCGACTATAGTCTGGCTATCCATCACAATGCCAACGGACATACGTTGGTTCCTACTCAGGGACGTCCGGGACTGACACGCAAGATGGTGAATATGTATCTGATGAAGGACGGAAGCCGCTTTACCGACCAGCCGGGATGGCAGGAAATGAGCTTCCTGGAGGAAACAAAGGACCGCGACCCGCGTCTGGCTCAGAGCATCCGTACACCGGGATATACCCGTATCGGGGAAACAACGGTGCTTCCTCCCGACCTTTCGGTTACTGTGACTGGCTACCAGCCGATCAAGTTCGTGCAGGAACCGACTGCTTCCGGCGGACAGGTAGACCGCAACGACCGCAATACGAACGACTTGCCTGTGTACCGTTATGCCGAAGTGCTGCTGAACTATGCCGAGGCAAAGGCGGAACTGGGTACGCTGACTCAGGAGGATCTGGATATCTCTGTGAACCTGTTGCGTGACCGTGTAGGTATGAACGACGCGCACCTGAACATGGCTGCTGCCAATGCCAATCCGGACCGTTATCTGTCGGCTAAGGAAACGGGTTATCCCAACGTATCGGGAAGCAACAAGGGTGTGATTCTGGAAATCCGCCGTGAGCGTGCTGTTGAATTGAATCAGGAAGGTTTCCGCTTCGACGACCTGGTGCGCTGGAAAGCTGGAGCCTGCATCGATCAGGATATCTACGGTATGTATTTCGCCGGTGCGGGTGAATACGACCTGAGCGGCGACGGTAATCCGGATGTGATCTTATATAATAAAGGTACTGCGAAACCGGAAGCCGGCAGCGGGGTGCTGGTGTACGAAATCGGCAAGGATATTCTGCTGACAGGAAGCAACAGCGGGTATGTGTACTCTCACAAGAATATCGTGCGCAACGGTTTCAATGAGGAGCGTGACTATCTGTACCCGATTCCTATCAACGAACGTTCGCTGAACCCGAATCTGACACAGAATCCGGGATGGAGCGACGGACTGGGTTTCTAAACTTCAGCTTCTGTTCTGAAACAAAACAGCTAATCTCTCTTGAAACATCAGCTGGTTTTCTGGAGGTGAAATAATATAATGTATCTCTCGAAATATCAGCTGGTTTTTCGGGAATGAAATAATATAATCTATCTCTTGAAACATCAGCTGGTTTTTCGGGAATGGAATAAATAATCGATCTCTTGAAACATCAGCAGGTTTTTCGGAGAATGGAATAAATAATCTCTCTCTTGAAATATCTGCTGGTTTTTCGGGGGTGAAACAGGGATTTTCTGGAAAGATCCTTCAACTTCAAAACAAACAAATTAACTCTGTAAAAAATATGAAACTGATCAATTATATCATGGCTTCGGTGCTGTTTCTCTCGGCAACGCTTCTGGGCAGTTGCAGCGAAGAGGAGAATACGCTTTCGAAAGCTGTACTGGCAAGTGCCAGTGCCCTGGACTTTGAGGCTGAAGGGGCACAGCCGAAAACGATTACCGTGTATGCGGATGCCGACTGGGTGATGGAGGACTTGCCCGAATGGATTACGGTGACTCCTGCCACAGGAAACGGTACGACGGATGTGACGGTATCGGTAACTGACAACATGCGCGACGGGGCGGAGGATAATCCGCGCAAGGCGACAATCGTATTCAAGGGTTGTACGCTGGCAAGCCGTGCGGAGGTAGTGGTTTCGCAGGATGGCGACAAGTACCGCGATTGTCAGGAGTATACAGTCGACGAACTGCCGGCACTGGAAGATGAAACGGTGGTTTCGGTTCCGGAAGCACTGGTTACGGCGGTGACGACTTCGGGCTGCATCGTAACCGACGCACAGTACGATGTAAACATGTTCCTGCAAACTGCAACTGCCGTGAACGTGGGCGACAAGGTGGCGGTGAAAGGTTCGAAAGGCACAGATGCGCACGCCTTGCCTTACGTGATATGCGACGAGGTACGTGTGGTATCGGAAGGCAATAATATCGATTATCCGGAAGCTCACGACGTGACTGCCGAAGTGGACAGCTACACATCGGATAGCCGTGAATGGATTTCGGCAAGCGGTGTGCTGAGCGGTAACAATGTGACGATAGACGGTGCGGTGAACTCGGTGTCTATCATCGACGCGCCCGAAAGCTTGAATCTGGCAGCCCTGAACGGTCACAAGGTGACGGTGTACGGCTACTTCGACGGAGTGGCTGCTCCTGCACTGCGCATACAGGCTGCACGCATCGAAGACAAGGGTGTGGTAGAGGTGATCTATTTCTCGGAAGACTTTGAGTGGCTGTTGCCCTGGGCAGAGAACAGCGGTGCCGGACAGACAGTGGAAAACGACGGATCGGGTACTGCTCCGCAGATTTACAGTGCGAAGAACGACGAGGGACAGACGGCTGCCGAAGCGTTGCTGGCTCACGGATACGGACTGGAAGAAAGTCGCGGTGCTTCTATCTACTTGCAGAAATGTTACCTGAAGTTTGGTAAGACAGACTATCAGGCAGGACTGACACTGCCGGCTGTAGACGGCATACCGGCAGGCGAGAAGGTGATGCTTTCGTTCGACTGGGCGCCGATGGTGGGCGGTACGAGAAAGTTCGACCCGGTACAGCTGATCATCACCGTGACCAACGGCAGCGAGACAGTCGAACTGGATCCGATAGGACATAACTTTGTGAATGAGGTAGACAAACTGGAATGGCTGCATGCCGATGTGGTGCTGGAGGGTGTTTCTATCACGAAAGATACACGCATCACCATCAAGTCGGATGCATGGGGTGAAACTGCCGCTACTTCGGGCAGCAGTGTATATCGCCGCTGGTTTATCGACAATATCAAACTGAGCCGCGCCAACTGACAGGTACGGTAGCAGAGAGGTGCCACAGGCTGTACAGCATTTACGCAGACGGTTTCCACCGGCAGGCGTTAAGCTGTACGGCCTGTGGCTTTTTTATGAAAAATGTTTTTATAAAAAATTTGTTTAAATGAATATATTTTTATAAAATTGCAAACTGTTATTAGATTTACATTAAAAAATGATTTTAGATAGAATAAATAGCTTTTTGTGAAAATAAAGATGTTTAATATGAGATATATCTATCGTTTTATTAAATAGTTGTTTATTATAGGCATAAGCCGGTTTATTGTTTAATTTAAAATGTTGGTAGAAATTACCAAGGAGAGTTGTTTTATGAAACTAAAGTTATTTTTGTTTGTCGCTATTCTTATAGCAGCAGTATCTTGTAAGACACAAGATGATGAGAGTGTTTTCAGCCTTTCGGCTCCGGAACTGGAAATTTCTGATGTTACTGATTCCTCATTCAAGGTTACTTGGAAGGCAATAGAGGGAGCTGAAGAATATCAGTATGAATTTGACGGTAAGACAGGTGCTGTAGCAGAAACCGAGTTGACCTTTTCAGAACTGGAGGCAGGGGCAACTTATACACTGAAAGTAAAGGCTGTTTCGGCGGAAACAGAATCGGAATGGGCTGAAAGTACCGTAACTCTGAATCCGAAAGAAGAAGTGAAGTTTAATCTGCAGGTGAATATCGATGGATATGATTTGTATGTCCAGACTTCACCTACTGACAAAGACTTTAAGTATTATATGGAGCCTGTTCCAGAATCGATGTTTCTGGAGGCTGGCAGTGATCCGGCAGTGCTGATTGAAAAAATGATGGCTACTTATGAGCAATTTTACGGGTCGGCTTCGGCTGCATACAATAATATTGTAATGTCAGGCGATAAGAATCTGAAATATGATATATCGAAATATCTTGAAAAGAAGTATTATGTTGTAATAGCTGGTATTGACGAAAACCTGAAACTTACTGGTGAGGCAGAATATGCTGAAGTGGAGGTAGAATTCCCGATTTCAGACAATCAGTTTGAGATTACTATGATTGAACTGATACAGAATAGGATCGTGTTTAAGGTCACTCCTTCGAATGAGGACCAGTATGCGATTATCCTTCAGGATACCAAGACGGTAGAAGCCCTGTCGGAAACTCAGTTGCGCAGTTTTCTTATGAATCTTGTAAATGAAAAGAACATCATGTCCGGCGAAACGATGATGATTTATGACAAGAATATCGTACCTTCTCATGACTTTTCGATTTTGGTATTCGGATGGGATAAAAGCTTTACTACAGAAATATTCAGAAAAGACATAC
>ERZ791819.523-NODE-523-length-17143-cov-7.084738_pt1 | contig 17143 bp, 17 predicted proteins | sample MGYA00510301_ERZ791819 | MGnify/ENA primary metagenome ERZ791819 (study PRJEB30046, sample SAMN00791999) | human gut metagenome | study: EMG produced TPA metagenomics assembly of the A metagenome-wide association study of gut microbiota in type 2...
ACGAACAGCAGCCCCACCAGCACCAGATTCATCAGGTAGCGCACGGGCATTTTGATGGTCTTGCGGTTGGTTTTCATCGTTCTGCCCTCCTTACACCTTTTCCTGCACCTTGCGGCCGAGGAAGCCCGTGGGCTTGACCAGCAGCACGATGATCAGAATTGCAAATGTAACAGCGTCCTTCCAGGCCGAAAGGCCGATGGCGGAGACAAAGCACTCGCACAGACCGATGGCAATGCCGCCGATCATGGCACCCGGAATGGAGCCGATGCCGCCCAGCACGGCGGCAACAAAGGCTTTCAGACCCAGCATGGAGCCCATGGTGGGGGTAGCCTGGGGGTAAGAGCAGCAGTACAGCACGCTGCCGATGCCCGCCAGCGCCGAGCCGACTGCAAAGGTAAAGGAGATGGTGCTGTTGACGTTGATGCCCATGAGACGGGCTGCATCCATATCCTCCGACACTGCCCGCATGGCCTTGCCCAGCTTGGTCTTTTGCACCAAAAAGGTAAGGCCCAGCATGGACAGCACCGTCACCGCCAGGGTGATGATGGAGGTAAGGCCCAGGGGCACCTTGCCCAGCCGGAAGGTCTGGTTGGTGTAGTAGGCCGGGATGACCTTGGCACCGGAGCCCAGGATCAGCTCTGCGGTGTACTCCAGAAAGAAGGAGACGCCAATGGCGGTGATCAGCAGGGAGATCCGGGGGGCGTTCCGCAGAGGGGTGTAGGCGACCTTTTCGATCACGACGCCCAGCAGCGTACAGGTGAGGATGGTGGCGCACACAGCGGTGACCGGGCCCAGGCCCAGCTGGTTCATGACGAACCAGGACATATATGCGCCCACCATGATGACGTCGCCGTGGGCAAAGTTCAGCAGCAGGATGATGCCGTACACCATACTGTAGCCCAGAGCGATCAGTGCATAGATGCTGCCAAGGGACAAGCCGTTGATCAGCTGGCTGAAGAACACTGTCATGGTCAGATACTTCCTTTCTTTGCGGCGGTTACACTTTTTGGTATAAAAAACGGAGAACGCCTGACCAGAAAAAAGCTGTTCCGGCGTTCTCCAAAAGATCATGGGGTTTGCTCTGTGCGGGCGGCTCCATCACCGGTGGATGGAACGGCACGGATCAGAACATTTCCTTCAGCTCGGGCTTGCCGTCCACATAGGTCAGGATAGCGGTGCTCTTGACGGGGTTGTGGTGCTCGTCGAAGGTAAAGGTGCCGGTGATGCCCTCAATGGTGCCGCCGGCAATGGCGTCGATGACCGCCTGCTTGTACTCGTCAGAGCCGGCCTCGAGGCCCTGCTCCTCGGCAGCCTTGATGCCGTACACCACGGTCATGGCGGCATCGTAGCCCAAGGGGGCAAAGCCGTTGGGGTAAGCCTCGCCGTACTCAGCCTTATAGGCATCCTCAAATGCGGCGCTGGAGCCCTTGGCGTAGCAGGCGCAGAAGTAAGAATCCTTCAGCTGGTCGGCGGTGGCGTAGCCCTCCAGGCCATCCCAGCCGTCGCCGCCCAGGAAGGGAACAGTCAGGCCGACGCTCTCGGCCTGAGCCAGGATCTGGCCCACTTCCTGATAGTAGTTGGGGCAGAAGACCACTTCGGGGTTTTTGCCCAGGATGCTGGTCAGCTGGGTCTTGAAGTCCACATCGCCCTCAGAGTAGCTCTCCTGGTCCACGATGGTGCCGCCCTTTGCCTCAAACTCCTTGGCAAAGTTCTCAGCCAGACCCTCGTTGTAGTCCTTGCCCTTCAGGAAGATGACGGCGGCCTTTTTGTAGCCCAGCTTCTCGTAGGCGTAGTCTGCCATCTTCACGCCCTGGAAGGGGTCGGTAAAGCAGGCACGGAACACGTTCCCGTTCACGGTGTCGGTCTCGGCATCGTAGGTGACAGCCTCGGCGGTAGCGGAGGCTGTCACCATGGGCATATTGTAGTCGGCGCTCTCGGCGGCAACAGCCAGCGTGGGGGCGGTGGTCACATCGCCCACCAGAGCGGTGATGCCCTGATCCACCATCTTGGTAAAGCAGGTGACAGCCTGTGTCTCATCGCCCTGCTCGTCCATGGCGATGACCTCCAGCTGCTTGCCGTTGACACCGCCGTCTGCATTGACCTGCTTGATATACAGGCTGGCACCGTTGACAACAGCCTGACCGTAAACGGAAGCATCACCGGTCAGGGGGCCCATAACGCCCACCTTGATGGTGTCGCCGGAAGCGGCAGCAGCGGAACCGGCTGCAGAACCTGCAGTGCTTGCGGAGGAACCGCCGCAGGCGGTCAGGGCACCTGCTGCAACAGCAACACCGGCAGCGGCCATGAACTGACGACGAGTGAACACCTTTTTCATAAAAATCTCCTCCTTCGGAGTATTTTATAGGATCGAATAGAATCAAGGATAAAAACGGAAGCAAGGCCCTTCCCCTCTAAAAGCGGCCTTGCTTCTGTTCTTGTCTGTTATTATAGCTATCCGTGTTCAAATCCGCAATTCACAAACCGTCCATACTTTTGGGGGCTTTTTCTCGGCTTTATTGCCAAATTACACAAATCAAAACGCGCGTTTTTGTGCACTATTTTAAGTTGTTCATTTTATTCGTCCGTCAGATGAATTCACTTCACAAGTTGCAAAATGGTTACACCGTCTCAGAGGCCGGTTCTGCAGCCTGCTCGGCCTCTTCGTGGAGTTCTTCCACCAGGTCTTCTGCCTCTTTTTTCAGCGAAGGCTGGCCCAGTGCCTTACGGATGGCCGTTGCATAGAACACGATGGACAGTACCGTGCCGATGCACCAGCCGATGGGCCAGGACAGCCAGATGCCGGTGCTGCCCAGCTCGGTGCCGCTGAGCACGATGGCCATGCCCACGCGCAGGATCAGGTCGGTGAAGGTGGCCACCATGAAGCGGCCCATCAGACCGCAGCCGCGCAGGATGCCGTCGGTGACCAGCTTGAGGGACACCACGAAGTAGAAGGGCGAAAGGATGTGCAGGAACAGCATACCGGTGTCGATGGCCGGGCCCTGCGGGTCATTCATGAACAGCAGCAGCAGCGTGCGGCCGAAGAAGAAGTACAGGATGACGATGGGCACGCAGATGAGCCACACCAGATTGCGGCCCGCACCAAAGCCCGCCTTGACGCGGTCCATCTTGCCGGCACCCATGTTCTGGGAGGTGTAGTTGGAAATGCCGTTGCCCAGGGTGGTGAAGGAGGTGATGACCATGTTGTTCAGCTTGACGGCGGCAGAGTAGCCTGCAATGACGCTGGCACCAAAGGTGTTGATGACGCTCTGCAGGATGATGTTGCCCACCGAGATGAAGCTCTGCTGCAGGATGCTGGGGATGGCCACCACGGCGATCTTGCCCAGCATATTCCAGGAGAACCACACCGTCTTGCGCTGTGCGGGGATGGCCTTCATGCGGCGGAACACCACCACCATGGCCAGGATGCAGCTCACACCCTGGCACAGGAAGGTCGCCCAGGCCACACCGGCCACACCCATGTGGAACCCGGCCACAAACAGGATGTCCACGCCGATGTTGGACAGAGACGAGACGGCCAGGAAGTAGAACGGCGTCTTGCTGTCACCCAGCGCCGAGAAGATGCCGGTGGCAATGTTATAGAAGAACATGAACGGCAGGCCCAGAACGTAGATGTCCAGATACAGGGCCGAGTCCGCCAGGATCTCCTCCGGGGTGTTGATGAGCTCCAGCAGGCTGCGGCAGCCCAGCAGGCCGAACACCATCAGCGCTGCACACAGCACTGCCGAGCCGATGAGGGCCGTGTACACCGAGGTTTTCATGTCATCGTATTCCTTGGCACCAAAGTAGCGCGACACGATGACCGAGCAGCCAATGTTGCAGCCGAATGCAAAGGCAATGAAGATCAGGGTGATCTCGTAGCTGTTGCCCACGGCAGCCAGGGCGTTTTCGCCAATGAACTTGCCTGCCACCAGGCTGTCGGCAATGTTGTACAGCTGCTGGAAGATAATGCTGCCGAACATGGGCAGACAGAACTGCCACAGCACCTGTGACGGCTTGCCGACCGTCAGATCCTTATTCATAGTGTGATCCTCCTCTATCAGATAACCAGTATCCCATTAAAAAATCTTGACCGCGTTCCAGTATAGAACGGCCCTGCCAAAATGTAAAGATTATTTTTAGTATATCTGCCATACCAAAATCACATGGCAGTCATACGGAATATTCAACGACCCCGCCGGGCACGCTGAAACCATGCCGCCTGCCCCTGTGCAAAGTTTATGCCCGCAAACATTCCGCCCAGCTCTTGCACCTTTTGGGAAACCGTGGTAGGATGTTCTTGGTTAGTTAGATGTAACTATCTATACAGATCGTCCGGCTGCCGCACCGACGCCGGGCCGAATCAGCTATCAGGAGGTTTTCGATATGAACTATCTGGAAATTGAATCCGTTGTAGGCCGCGAGATCCTGGACTCCCGCGGCAACCCCACCGTAGAAGCCGAGATCACGCTGGCCGACGGCACTGTGGCCCGCGGCTGCGCTCCTTCCGGCGCATCCACCGGCGAGTTTGAGGCGCTGGAGCTGCGCGACGGCGACAAGGGCCGCTACCTGGGCAAGGGCGTGACCAAGGCCGTGGAGAACATCAACACCGTGATCGCCGACGCTGTGGTGGGCATGGATGCTTCCGACATCTACGCCATCGACGCCGCTATGATCAAGGCCGACGGCACCAAGGACAAGTCCAACCTGGGCGCAAACGCCATTCTGGCCGTGTCCATTGCCGCCTGCCGCGCCGCTGCCGCTTCGCTGGACATGCCCCTGTACCGCTTCCTGGGCGGCGTGAACGGCAACCGCCTGCCCGTGCCCATGATGAACATCCTGAACGGCGGTGCCCACGCCACCAACACCGTGGACACCCAGGAGTTCATGATCATGCCGGTGGGCGCTCCCTCCTTCAAGGAGGCCCTGCGCTGGTGTGCCGAGGTGTTCCATGCCCTGGCTTCCATCCTGAAGGCCAAGGGTCTGGCCACCTCTGTGGGCGATGAGGGCGGCTTTGCCCCCAACCTGTCCAGCGATGAGGAGACCATCGAGACCATTCTGGCCGCCATTGAGAAGGCCGGCTATGTGCCCGGCAAGGACTTCATGCTGGCCATGGACGCTGCTTCCTCCGAGTGGAAGAGCCCCAAGGGCAAGGGCTTCTACAAGCTGCCCAAGGCCGGCACCGAGTTCACCTCCAGCGAGCTGATCGCCCACTGGAAGAGCCTGGTGGAGAAGTACCCCATCATCTCCATTGAGGATGGTCTGGACGAAGAGGACTGGGAGGGCTGGCAGGAGATGACCCGCGAGCTGGGCGGCAAGGTCCAGCTGGTGGGCGATGACCTGTTCGTCACCAACACCGAGCGTCTGGCCAAGGGCATCCAGCTGGGTGCCGGCAACGCCATCCTGATCAAGCTGAACCAGATCGGTTCCGTGTCTGAGACGCTGGAGGCCATCAAGATGGCCCACAAGGCCGGTTACACCGCCATCAGCTCTCACCGCTCCGGCGAGACCGAGGACACCACCATTGCCGACCTGGCCGTTGCCCTGAACACCTGCCAGATCAAGACCGGTGCCCCCAGCCGCACCGAGCGCGTGGCCAAGTACAACCAGCTGCTGCGCATCGAGGAGCAGCTGGGCGGCAGCGCCGTGTACCCCGGCATGGCAGCCTTCAACGTAAAGCGCTGAGCCATTTTTCCAGAACTCACACTGCAAGCGGCGGCATCCACAGCGGGTGCCGCCGCTTTTTTGTGGAATTTTTTTCCAGCGGTCAGGGTGCAATTTCCGGAGGGGCTGATTCGTATTTTCTGTGAGGCCGACAGGGGCACTCCCCTGTCCCACTCCACAGAAAGGAGCAAACAACACATGCTGTCTACTCTGGAACTGTTGTTCAAGCTGCTTGGCACCAGCAGCCTGCCCAAATTGCTGCTGCTTTTGCTGAAGGCCATTTTTGCCTGATCATCTTTGGAAAGGAGGTCTGTTTCATGTTCACTGCCCTGCGCGATCTGTTCTACAACCTGTTCCCCATCAACCTGCCGGGGATCTGGTGGATCCTCTCGGAGCGCTGGTTCCTGTGACCCGGCGTCCGTGATCCATTTTCAGCCTGCAAAAAAGGGAGCGTTTCCTGCACGGAAACGCTCCCTTTTTGTTTATAAGATAAGCCTTACAGCTTGCTCAGCTGCGGGCCCTGGGCAGTGTCCTTGACGGCCCAGCCCATGGCGGTCAGCTCGGCGCGGATGGCGTCGGCGGTGGCCCAGTCCTTGGCCTTCTTGGCGGCGGCACGCTTTTCCACCAGCGCGGTCACCTCGGCGGGCACCTCGTCCTTTTTCCGGTTGTACAGCAGACCCAGCACGCCGGTGATCTCGTCAAAGGCAGCGGCAGCGGTCTCCAGTGCTTCCTTGCTGGAAGAGGCGGACAGGGTGTTGATGTCCTTCACCAGGTCAAACACGGCAGCCAGTGCGTCCGGAGTGTTCAGGTCGTCGTCCATGGCGGTGCAGAACTTCTGCTTTGCCTCGGCGGCCTTCTCCTTCAGGCTCTCGTCGGTGCCGAAATTGCCCTTGCTCAGGGTAAAGTCCAGATTCTCGCGGCAGGTGTACAGGCGCTCCAGGCTGTTCTTGCAGCTCTCGATCAGGTCCACCGTGTAGTTCAGCGGCATCCGGTAACCGGCAGTCAGCATGAAGTAGCGGATGGGCTCATAGCCGTAAACGTTGGCCACGTCCCGCACGGTAAAGAAATTGTGGAGGCTCTTGGACATCTTCTGATTGTCCACGTTGATGAAGCCGTTGTGCATCCAGTAGCGGGCAAACTCGCAGCCGTTGGCGCACTCGCTCTGCGCGATCTCGTTTTCGTGGTGGGGGAAGATCAGGTCCTGACCGCCGCAGTGCAGGTCGATGGTCTTGCCCAGATGGGTGCGGCTCATGGCGCTGCACTCGATGTGCCAGCCGGGGCGGCCCATGCCGTAGGGGCTCTCCCAGGCAGGTTCGCCGGGCTTGGCAGCCTTCCACACGGCAAAGTCGGCGGGGTCCTCTTTCAGATCGTCGTCCATCTGGCTGCGCAGCTCTCGGTTGCCGCTCTCCAGATCGTCCAGCTTCAGGTGGCTCAGTTTGCCGTAGCTGGGATCGCTCTTCACGCGGAAGTACACGTCGCCGTTTTTGGCAACGTAGGCATGGCCGGAGTCGATCAGGTCCTTCACAATGTCCAGGATCTGCTGGATGTGCTCGGTGGCGCGGGGCTGGACCGTGGGCTTCTTGCAGTTCAGGCCCTCGGCGTCCTTGAGGTACTCGGCCTCGAAGCGCTGGGCGACCTCCTTCATGGAGGTGCCCTCTTCCTGCCCTTTCTTGATGAGCTTGTCGTCAATGTCGGTGATGTTGGAAACGTAGATCACCTTGTTGCCGCGGTACTCCAGATAACGGCGCAGGGTATCGAACACGATCAGTGGGCGGGCGTTGCCGATGTGGATGTAGTTGTAAACCGTCGGGCCGCAGACGTAGATGCGGTACTCGCCCGGCACCTGCGGCACAAATTCTTCCTTCTGACGGGTCAGAGTGTTGAAAATCTGCATGGTATCTCTCCTTCTTATGGGGTTCCGGAAGCGGCAGGGCCGTTGTCAGCCCTGCTTTTTCCAGCGGCGCATCACACCCATGCCCAGCGCATAGGGGCCGGTGTGCACCGCAATGGTGCAGCCGATCTGCAGCAGGCCCACCTCACACTGTGCACCGGGGTACTTGGCACGCAGGGCGGCACGGGTCTGCATCCACAGGCGCTTGCCCTCGTCGGCGTCATAGCCATAGCCCACCGTGATGCGGTAGTCGTCAGGCGTGCCGCCGTGGGCAGCCAGATAGTTCATCAGCTGCTCCAGCGCCTTTTCAAAGCTCTTCTGCCGGCCGCGGGCCACGCCGCCGGAAAAGATCTCGCCATCCTTGAACAGGATCATGGGCTTGATGCCCAGCATGTTGGCGGCCCGTCCGGTCACCTTGCCGATGCGTCCGCCCTTGATCAGGTAGTCCAGATTGCCCACCGTGAAGAAGATCTGGTTGGTCACCTTTTCGGCTTCCAGCCAGGTCACCGTCTCATCCAGCGAGCAGCCGGCATCCCGCATGGCCACAGCGTTTTCCACCATGACGGCTTCGGTGACCGTGGCCGCCGTGCTGTCCATCACCTCAATGCGGGCATCGGGGTAGTCCTCCAGCACCAGTTCCCGGGCATTGCGGGCGCTGCCCACGCAGCCGCTCATCTTGCCGGTGAACACCAGACACAGCACATCCCGGCCTGCCGCAGCATGGGCCCGGAAGGCCGTTTCAAAGTCCTCGATGGAGGCAAGGCTGGTCTTGGGGTATGCCGCCGGGTTGTCCACCATGAACTGGTAGAAGTCCCGCACGGCGATCTCCTTGCCCTCTTTGCGGTAGTGTTCGCCATCCAGCGAAACGTAGAAGGGCACGACCTCCACGCCCAGCTGCTTTGCAGTGTCCAGCGTCAGGTCGCAGGCGCTGTCGGTAATGATATCAAACATCTGTGACGCTTCCTTTTCTGTGTTGGATTCGCGCAGGGTGTCCTGGATCAGACGTGGTGGACGTAAGCCTCACGCTCGGCACCCACGGAGATGTAGGTGATCTTGCAGCCCACGGCCTTTTCCAGGTACTCGACGTAAGCCTGCGCCTCCTTGGGCAGGTCCTCCCACTTGCGGGCTGCGGTGATGTCGCAGTGCCAGCCGGGCAGGTACTCCACCACGGGCTGTGCAGTGTCCAGTGCCTCGCCCATGGGGAAGCGGGTGGTAGTGGTGCCGTCGCTCAGCTTGTAAGCAGTGACCATGGGGATCTTGTCCATGTAGTCCAGCACATCCAGCAGGGTCAGGGCGACCTCGTCGCAGCCCTGGCAGAACACGCCGTAGCGGCTTGCCACCAGGTCGATGGGGCCCACGCGGCGGGGACGGCCGGTGGCAGCGCCATACTCGTGGCCTGCCTCACGCAGAGCGTGCTTCTCTTCCTCGGTCATGGCCAGCTCCGCGGTAAAGGGGCCGTCACCCACGCAGGAGGAGTAAGCCTTCATGACACCGATGGAGTTGTGCAGCTTGTGGCCCGGGATGCCTGCGCCGATGGGAGCATAAGCACCGATGACGTTGGAAGAAGTGGTGTAGGGGTAGATGCCGAAGTCGATGTCGCGCAGAGCGCCCAGCTGAGCCTCAAACAGCACCTTCTTGCCGGCGGCGTCTGCATCGGCCAGATACTGGCCCACATCGCAGATGTAATCCTTGAAGATGGCGGCATACTTCTCCAGCCATGCCCACATCTCGTCCACGCTGATGGGGTCGGCGTTGTAGCTGCCCTCCATCACCAGGTTCTTGGCGTCCACCATGGTGATCAGGCGCTTCTTCACAGCGTCGTCCAGGTGCAGCAGGTCGCCCATGCGCAGGGTCTTTTTCATGTACTTGTCGCCGTAAGCGTAGGCGATGCCGCGCTTGGTGGAGCCGAACTGTGCGCCGGTCTTGGCCAGACGGGCCTCTTCCAGGCCGTCCTCTGCCACATGATAGGGCATGGTGATGGTTGCACGGTCGGAGATCTTCAGGTTGGCGGGGGTGATCTCAATGCCCTGCTCGCGCAGCTTGTTGATCTCGCCGTCCAGATGATGCGGGTCGATGACCATACCGTTGCCCATGACGCAGACGACGTTCGGGCGCAGGATGCCGGAGGGCAGCAGGTTCAGCACGAACTTGCCGCGCTCGTTCTTGACCGTATGGCCAGCGTTGTTGCCGCCCTGATAACGTGCAACGATGTCATACTCCTGGCTGATCAGGTCGACCATGCGGCCCTTGCCCTCATCGCCCCAGTTGATACCCGTAATTGCAGTAAGCATAATAAATGACCTCTTTATCCTTTTTTCAAAAGACAGCCTTTTCCGTGCACCTTGCCCGGGATACGCCACCTTGGGAAAATACGACGGCGCGCGTATTCAGCACGCACCAATACTAGTATAGTATAACACAGTCTGCCGCGCAAAAAAAGAGGAAAACGCACCTTTCGGCTGCATTTTCCTCCAAAATTCGGGTCCGGAAGCGGTCCGCTCAGCTGCGGGGCTTTTTTGCGTCCGTGCGGCGGGTCACCTTGTGGATGGTGCCGTCTGGCTCCTGGATGGACGTGCGGTCCAGCTGGGCGCGCAGGCTGGCCTTGACATCGGCCAGATACTCCTGCCGCAGGGTCTGCTGCTCGGCTTTTTCGGCATCGGTCAGGCCGGTGGTCTTGCTCTTGTGCGCCAGCTCGTTGATGCGGGCGATCTTTTCCTGGGTCATGGGGGAACCTCCTGTATTTCAATGCAAAATATGGTATAATGTCAGCAGAAACATTATAACAGAGGATGATATCAATGGCAACTCAATTGAATTTTGCACAGCAGATGGACGCCGTGTTGAAAACTCTGGGCGACGCCCGGCCCCGGCTGCTGCTGCACGCCTGCTGCGGCCCCTGCTCCAGCGCGGTGCTGGAGCAGCTGTGCCAATATTTTGACATCACGGTGCTGTACTACAACCCCAACACCTGGCCGGCAGAGGAATACTACCGCCGGGGCGAGGAGCTGAAAAAGTTTGTGGCCCAGGCCCACCCGCTGGGGGTGACCGTGGTGGAGGACACCTACGACCCACAGGAGTTCTACACCGCCGTGCAGGGGCTGGAAGCCGAGCCGGAGCGCGGCGGCCGCTGCACCGTCTGCTACCGGCTGCGGATGCGCCGGGCGGCACAGTACGCCGCCGAGCACGGCTTCGACTGGTTCACCACCACCCTGTCCATCAGCCCCCACAAGGACGCCAAACGCATCAACGCCATCGGGCAGGAGCTGGAAGCGGAGTTCGGCGTGAAGCACCTGCCCTCAGACTTCAAAAAGCACAACGGCTATCTGCGCAGTCTGCAGCTTTCGGAGGAATATGGCCTGTACCGGCAGGATTACTGCGGGTGCGAGTTCAGCGCAAAGGCCAGAGGAATCGAAAAGTACTGATGGAGCAGAAATTCTGCCCCAGCGCAACCGGATTTTACCCCAAAAGCGCAAAAAGAAGGGATGGACAAGCGTCCATCCCTTCTTTCAGGGTTTGCTCGATGCGATTTTTACTCTGCCTTGGTCTCGGGCTTTTCAGCGGGAGCGGCAGGAGCGGCGGGCTTGGCCGCTGCCGGGGCAGCAGGCTTCACCACGGGCTTCGGGGGATACGGATCGTCCTTCAGCGGGAAGAGAATGATCTTCTTCGGGCACTTCTGGGCGCACATGCCGCAGCCCTTGCACTTGTCATAGTCCACACGGGCCACACCATCCACCACATGGATGGCGTCGAACTTACAGGTGCGCTCGCACATGCCGCAGGCAATGCAGGAGGTGGTGCAGACCTTGTTGGCCACCGCACCCTTGTCCTTGTTGGAGCACATGACCACCGGCTTACGCGGGCCGGCAGCGTCGATCATGATGACCTTCTTGGGGCAGGTATTGGCGCAGGCACCGCAGCCGGTGCACTTGTCCTTGTCCACCTTGGCCACACCGTCCACGATGTGGATGGCGTCGAACTTGCACACCTTGGTGCAGTCGCCCAGGCCGATGCAGGCGAAAGAACAGGTCTTGGGGCCGCCGTACAGGGCCGCAGCAGCGGCACAGGTCTGGATGCCCTTGTAGTCATAGCTGGGCTTGCAGTGCTCGGTATTGCCCTGGCACTGGACCACAGCCTTCTTTTCCACAGCGCTTGCCTCGCCGCCCATGATCTTGGCGATGGCGGCAGCAGCCTTGGGGCCGCCGGGTGCGCACTTGTCGCAGGGGACGCCGTCCATGACAACGGCCTTTGCGTAGTCGGCGCAGCCTGCGTAGCCGCAGCCGCCGCAGTTTGCGCCGGCCAGGCAGCCGGCAACTTCCTCAATGCGGGGGTCTTCCTCGACCGCCATAAACTTGGACGCTGCCACCAGGATGATGGCACCGACTGCGCCCACGAGGGTACACAGAACAACAGCAGATACAATACTCATTTTCCTGTTCCTCCCTTACAGCGTGACATTGAACAGGTTTTCGACGATGCCGCCGAAGCCCATGAAGGACAGGCTGGTGATTGCTGCTGCGATCAGGGTGATGGGCAGGCCCTTGAAGGGTGCCGGGGGATCGCAGGCTTCCACGCGCTTGCGCACACCGCTGAACATGACCATGGCCAGCATGAAGCCGACGCCTGCGCCGATGGAGCAGACCAGAGCCTCAATGTAGGCAGCGCCAAAGCCCAGAGCTGCCACATCTGCACCGTAGTCATCCACGACCAGAATGGTCACGGCCAGCACGCAGCAGTTGGTGGTGATCAGGGGCAGGTAAACGCCCAGCGAGTTGTACAGGGCCACGACATACTTCTTGAGGAAGATCTCGATGAACTGCACCAGCACGGCGATGACCAGAATGAACACGATGGTCTGCAGATAGCCCAGCTTAGCCGGATCCAGAACGAAGATCTGGATGGGGAAGGTCACGGCCGTAGCCATGAACATGACGAAGATAACAGCGCCGGACATACCAACGGAGGAGTCCAGCTTTTTGGAAACACCCAGGAACGGGCAGATACCATAGAACTTCACCAGCACGTAGTTGTTGACAAGGATCATGCTGAAGAAGATAGCAGCGAGTTTGACAAGCATCTTATTCCGCCTCCTTCTTCAGGTTGTCAATGTCACAGCAGCTCTTGCGCTCGATGCGGGCGTCCAGCTTGCCTTCCAGCCACACACAGCCGGCCATCAGCAGGCCGAAGCAGAAGAATGCGCCGGGAGCCTGGGTCATGATGCCGATCTTGGCAACGCTGTCCGGCAGGACCTTGAAGCCCAGCCAGGTGCCGCTGCCCAGGATCTCACGGATGGTAGCCATCAGCACGACCGTCAGGGTGTAGCCGATGCCCATGCCGATGCCGTCCAGTGCACTGTCCACCACGCTGTTCTTGCAGGCGAACATCTCGGCACGGCCCAGAATGATGCAGTTGACAACGATCAGGGGCAGGAACACGCCCAGTGCGTTGTACAGGCTCTCCATGTAGGCCTGCATGAACATCTGCACGATAGTCACGAAGCCTGCAATGATGACGATGTAGCAGGGCAGATGCACCTTGCCGGGGATCACCTTGCGCAGCAGGGAGATCATGATGTTGGCGCACACCAGCACGAAGGTGAACGCAGCGCCCATGCCCAGAGCACTGGACACGGCGGTGGTGACAGCCAGCGTGGAGCAGGTACCCAGAACCAGACGCAGAACGGGGTTCTCTTTGATGATGCCGTTGGTAAGGATGCTTACCTTGGACTTGTTTTCAGATGCCATTTCTTACCAACCTCCTTTATGCCAGCTCGTTGTAGCAGTTGACGCAGTCGTTGATGGCGGCAAACAGAGCCTTGGAGGAGAAGGTTGCGCCGGTCTTGCCGTCCACGCCGTTCTCACCCATCACAACGTTCTGGGTGCAATCCAAGCCGTCAAACTGCTTCAGGAAATCGTCTTCGGCCACGGCACTGCCGATGCCCTTGGTCTGGGTAGAAGCGTCCACCCAGATGCCGGTCTCGGTGCCGTTGGCATCCATGCCGACGATGACGGTGACGATGCCGCCGTCAAAGCCGGACTCCTCGGCCTTGATGGCCAGGCTGCCGTCCGGAGCCTTGACCACGCCGGTGACATTGGCGGTGGTGTAGCCGGTCACTTCCTCCAGCTCAGTAGCGTCCGAGACAGAGGGCAGCACGCCGACGTAAGCAGCCAGCGTGGTGCGCTTGGTGTTCTCGGCAATGACCGGGGCGGTCATGGAGTTCACCAGAGCCAGCAGCAGGCTGACGACCAGAGAGATCACGCTCAGCACGACGATGGGCTTGACGGTAGTCTCCCAGTTGGAATTCGAGGTCTTACTCATTTGTCAGCACCCTCCTTCGCTTTCTTCGCAGGCTTGACGTAGCCATACGGGGTCTGACGGGTCAGGTCATTGATGTACGGGACCCACAGGTTCATGAACAGCAGCGCGAAGGACACGCCCTCGGTGTAGCTGCCCCAGTAACGGATGGCAAAGGTCACGATGCCCAATGCCACACCGTACACCAGTTTGCCCTTCAGGGTGAAGGGGCTGGTGACGTAGTCGGTGGCCATGAACACGGCACCAAACAGCAGGCCGCCGCTCAGCACGGCTGCCAGCGCAGCGTGCAGATCGCGGGTAGCGATCAGGTAGAACACGAACATGCTGCCCACATAAGAAGCAGGGATGGCGATGCTGATGGTCTTGGTGGCCACCAGGTAGACAAGGCCCAGCACAATGGCCAGAGCGCAGGTCTCACCCAGCACACCGCCATGGATGCCCATGAACAGATCCAGCAGGCTCAGCTTGGACTTGTCGGCCACAGCCAGCGGGGTAGCGCTGGACAGCTGGTCCACGGCTGCATCCGGGAACACCCAGTTGTTCATGGAGCTTGCAAAGCTGATGAACAGCACGATACGGCCCACCAGAGCGGGGTTGGCAAAGTTCATGCCGATGCCGCCGAACAGCTGCTTGACGATGACAATGGCCACCAGATCGCCGATGATCAGCTGACCGATGGGCATGCCCACGGGCACGTTCATGGCCAGGATGATGCCGGTGACCACAGCGGACAGATCGCTGATGGGGTTGGGCTTCTTGAGCAGCTTGCAGTACAGCCACTCAAAGGCCACGCTGGCAATGACGGACACTGCCGTGACCAGCAGCGCACGCACGCCAAAAATGATGGCAGAGGCCACCACGCAGGGGCACAGGGCCACGATCACGTTGGCCATCAGGCTCTGCGTGGTCTCTTCGCTGCGCACATGCGGGGAAGCCGAAACAATAAGCTTCGTATCCATTACTTATTGCCTCCTTTTTTGATTTCACCAAGGTAGAATGCCTTTGCCAGGCTCATCATCTGGGTCACCGGGCGCTTGGCCGGGCAGACGAAGGAGCAGCTGCCGCAGTTGAAGCAGTAGTCTGCATGCAGCTTGCCCAGCTCCTGCACGTCACGGGCAGCATAAGCCTGGTTCACCTCCACGGGCTCCAGGCCCATGGGGCAGTACTCCACGCAGCGGCCGCAGCGGATGCAGGGATTGACCGGAGCGGGCTGGGCAGCAGCCTCGCTCAGCAGGATCAGACCGGAGGTCGTCTTGGTGGTGGGGTAGCTCAGGTTCTCCACAGCGGGGCCCATCATGGCACCGCCGGCCACCACCTTGCCCAGGGTGCCCTTGACACCGGCAAAGTCGATGATGTCCTGATAGGAAGTGCCCACAGGCACCACAACGTTCTGGGGCTTTGCGCAGGCGTCGCCGTCCACGGTGATGGTACGCTCCACCACCGGCATGCCGGTGGCCAGATACTTGCCCAGGGTGGACACACTGGTCACGTTCATCACGATGGCGCCGGCGTCGGCGGGCAGTCCGCCGTGGGGCACTTCGCGGCCCAGGCACTTTTCAATGAGGATCAGCTCTGCGCCGGTGCCGTAGACACTGGGCAGGGGCTTGACCTCGATGGTGCTGTCGCCATTAGTCTTTTTGCACAGCAGGTCAATGCACTCAGGCTTGTTGTTCTCAATGCCGATGATGCACTTCGGGATGCCGGTGTACTGCAGCACGGCCTTGATGCCGCGGATGATGTCATCGCTGCAGTTCAGCATCTCCTGCGTGTCGCTGGTCAGCCACACTTCACACTCGGAAGCGTTGATCAGCAGGGTATCCACCTGCTGCTTGGGCTGCAGCTTGACGTCGGTCGGGAAGCCTGCGCCGCCCAGACCTACCAGGCCGCACTCGCGCACGGCTGCCATAAAGCTGGCCTTATCGGTCACCACCGGCGGCTGGACGGCCGGGTCCACGGTCTGCTTGCCATCGGTCTTGATGACCACAGAATCACAGGTGCGGCCATTGGACAGACGGAAAGGCTCCACCGCGGCCACGGTGCCGGAAACACTGGAGTGGATATTGGCAGAAACAAAGCCGCCCGCCTCACCGATCTTGGTGCCGACGAACACTTCATCGCCTTTTTTGACCAGAGCCTTGGCGGGTGCGCCAATGTGCTGGCTCATCAGGATGCGTACCTGCGCGGGCAGAGGCATCGGGACCGGTTTGCTTGCAGCAGTTGCCTTGTCATGCGGCGTATGCGCGCCAAGCGCCGCACGTTTCAGCTTGTTCAACATGGATTTCAAATCCCCCATTCTGCTTGAATTGCCGCCCCCACGCCCATGCAGGCGCACTGGTACAGGGACAGCAGCTGCTTAACATACCCATTGTATCATTTTGGCGTCGGAAGTCAACGACAACCCCGCAAAAATGATGGGATTTCCTGAACTTTCTTGCTCTTTTTTTGCAGTTAGTTTTTTCTAACTATCGTATTTTTTCCCTTGTACTGCCGTTTGCCTTTCCCTGCGGATTATGCTATACTAGAGTTGCTTATCCGGTGGAGCACTTGCTGTGCTCCGCACAAGATCGACCAAGGAGGTTCCTGACCATGAAAGTTCTCAAGGTTCTGCTTGCCGTGTTTACCACCCTCGCTGTGGCGCTCACCGCCGCCCTGCTGCTGTGGCAGGACAAAAATGCCCCGCGCTATATCCACATCTATGACAACGAAGAGTAACTGCGTGCTGTAGACCCGCACGCTTGTCCCCCCAGCCTGAACGGCCTGTGCCGCCCGGGCCGGGGGTTTTGTGTTTTCTGCGGAGCATCCCAAAGAAAAAATACCGCCGATGGAACCATCGGCGGTATTTTTTATTCAGATATGACGCTCAGTAATCCTTCTGGCAACCCAGCAGGAACTTCATGTACGCAAAGGTGCGGTCCTGCCCGAGGTCGCGCACCATCTTCAGCAGCTTTTCCAGCAGGGCGCGGGTCTCCGGGTGCATCAGGTAGTGGTTCTTGCTGCGCTCGTAGTATTCCCACGGGGAGGCATCGGTGTACTTGTCGCCCAGATAGATCCGGCTGGCCGCCACCCGGTCGCACACCATCTCACAGACGTAGCGCAGGGGCATCTTCATGCCGTCCAGCCCGGTCTTGTTGCTGGCATAGTCGATCCAGTATTCCAGATGGTGCTTGTTGCGGCCCTTGTGGTGCAGCCATGCAGACGAATAGCCCCGGTCAGCGCGCTCGGCTTCGTTGGGGCTGTGGTCGCCCTGATAGTAGATGCAGCCCGGGATGAACTCGGTGG
>ERZ791819.535-NODE-535-length-16892-cov-8.815110_pt1 | contig 16892 bp, 13 predicted proteins | sample MGYA00510301_ERZ791819 | MGnify/ENA primary metagenome ERZ791819 (study PRJEB30046, sample SAMN00791999) | human gut metagenome | study: EMG produced TPA metagenomics assembly of the A metagenome-wide association study of gut microbiota in type 2...
AAAAGTATCTTACACCGAAGGATAAATATATTACAATTTCATTCTGCGAACAAGCTGGAAATAAACTGGTAACAAAAGGTACTTATTTAAACCTGATTTTTTGCATTTCTTTGAAAATAAAGGATAATATTAAATTTTTAAAATAGGAATGATTACTGTTTTACATTGACTAAAATACTATAATACTATATAATAATTATGGTTAATTAATCCTAATTAATAAGAATAAATGGCTATTTAGAGAATACCATTTAAAATACATGGAGAAGATAAAGGGACGAAAATATGGATAGGAAAGCAATGTATAAGCTGAGTTATGGATTGTTTGTACTGACTGCAAGGGAAGACGAAAAAGACAATGGATGTATTATTAATACAGCTATACAGGCAGCTTCGGAACCAAACCAGTTAAGTATCTGTGTAAATAAGGCAAATTATACGCATGATATGATTCAAAGAACCGGAAAATTTACTGTATCAGTCTTAAGTCAGAAGGCACAATTTGAATTGTTCAAACATTTTGGCTTCCAATCAGGAAGAGATACCAATAAGTTTGAAGCATTTGAGCAGTGTGCCAGGGGCACGAATGGTATTTATTATATTACAGAAGGAACAAATGCATACATTTCTGTAACAGTTAATAAAACTGAAGATTTAGGTTCACATACAATGTTTATCGGGGAGATAACCGATATGGAAGTAATAAGTAATATTCCTTCAGCTACATATGATTATTACCAGAATAACATTAAGCCTAAGCCGGAGGAGGTTGGCAAAGCAGAGGATGGTCAGACAATATGGCGTTGCAGAATCTGTGGATACGAATATGTGGGAGAAGAACTGCCGGATGATTTTATATGTCCTTTATGTAAGCACCCAGCATCAGATTTTGAAAAAGTTGTAAAGAAAACGGAGGTAAAATAAATGGCAGATAACAAATACGCAGGAACACAGACAGAGAAAAATTTACAGGAGGCATTTGCCGGAGAATCCCAGGCAAGAAATAAATATACATATTTTGCATCTGTAGCATAGAAGGAAGGCTACGAGCAGATGTCAGCATTGTTTTTAAAGACTGCAGATAATGAGAAAGAACATGCAAAGATGTGGTTCAAGGAATTAGCAGGAATTGGTGATACAAAGGAAAACCTGGCGGCAGCGGCAGAAGGCGAAAATTATGAGTGGACAGATATGTATGATGGCTTTGCTAAAACAGCTGAGGAAGAAGTATATGCATATTGTAACCTGCATGGATTATGGAAATGCTAAAAGCATTTATACATATTAAGGTTACAGAACAACACAAATATAACAGTAATATAGGCTGTGTATTAATATATTTACAAGGAGGAACAACGAATGAAATACGTATGTGATGTTTGCGGATGGGAATACGATGAGGAGAAGGGCTATCCAGAAGGTGGTATTGCACCTGGTACAAAGTGGGAGGATATTCCAGAAGATTTTGAATGTCCGTTATGCTTTGTAGGAAAAGACCAGTTCTCAGAAGCATAAATGTATTATGATAGGATTATACCAATGAAAGAAGAACTAAGTATAGATATCATCGGACTTGCAGGAGCCTGTTCTTATGCTTTGGACTGTATAGAAGCAGAGCTGGTAAATATCAAAAACAAACATGGAAAAAGAGTGGCTTATATAAGTATATGCATGGCTGAATATTGGAAAATTGAAGGTGATGAATTACAAGATTTAGCCATGTGTGCTTTACTGCATGATAATGCTTTGACACAATATATTTCGGAAGAACTGAAAAAAGATTCCGTCATTAATTGTAAAAAAGATTTATCAGAGGGAAAAACAAATCTTCATTGTATTTATGGTGAAAAAAATATTACTAAAATTCCATTTAAAACAGATGTGTCTAATGTGATTTTGTATCATCATGAACATGCCGATGGAACTGGTCCTTTTCAAAAAAAGTGGAATGAAATTCCATTGTTTGCAAGGATTATTCATCTTGCAGATACCATTGATATTATAGGAAATAACAGTTGGAATTTTATATGTCAGTACCTTTTAAAAAATAGGGACGGATTATTTGATTCAGAATGTGTGAATGCTTTTCTTCATGCATTCACACATTCCGAATCTTTTATGTGTTTAAGTGATGGTTCTTTTGAAACGAAGCTATGGGAGATTATCCCAAGACAAAAACAGGTTTTTGATTGGAAAACGTGTAAAAATGTCGCAGATTTTTTTGCAAAGATTGTAGATTATAAATCTTCTTTTACAAGCAGACATTCTATAGGAGTGGCTGAAAAAGCAGCTTTTTTTGCTCAATATATCGGATATGATTCTATTAATGTGCAAAAAATGTATCTGGCTGGTGCACTGCATGATATTGGGAAGATGGCAGTAGGCAATGAAATTTTGGAAAAACCGGATAAGCTTACGGATGATGAATTTTCAAAAATGAAGAATCATGCTGGCTATACATACCTTATATTATCAGAGGTTAATGATTTTGAAGAAATACGAGACTGGGCAGCTTTCCATCATGAAAAATTAAATGGAAAAGGGTATCCTTTTGGAAAAACCGCTGATGAATTAAATGAGCAGGAACGTATGATGGCATGTGTTGATATTTATCAGGCTCTTACGGAAGACAGACCTTATAAAAAGGGATTGTCCCATGAAAAAACATGTGATATCCTTGATGACATGGCACATAAAGATTTTATTGATTCAGATATTTCAAAGACAATTAGAGAATGTTTTGGAAGAACCTGATGCCATATATGAAAACAGAGGGTGTTTCAGACAATAGTATTTTCAGTTATGTACTAGTATGACTCTTACGAAGGAACCACCGGCACGACATTCCAGATTACATCACGTTCGATCGGAGAGGTAACTGTAGAAAAAATTGGTAAAAGTGCTGTATTTTTCGGGGGGGGGTACAACATTTTATGTGAAAAATAGAATAATAAAATTGTTCCCGAAATTTATTGACTTTGAGAAAAAAATTTGATATATAAGAGTCGAATAAAAGAGAAAGGAAATAGCAAACTATGCCGACAAAGAAAAATATGATGAAAAAGAACTTGGAAAATTTGCATCTGAAGGAAAGGATAAACTATGGCTACAGAAAAGTCATTATTATGATGTTAGTCTCAGGTCTGTTTTCTATTGTGGTTATAGGTATGCTATTTGCCAATACGATGCATTATGTACAAAATGTTACTGTTGCAGACCGGGCGGTGAAAATCTGCAGGATAAATGTTAACTCATCAGCGAGAAATATCAGGGAAATGGCATTAAATAATGATACATCCTCTTATGACGGTTATGAGCAGACGGTAGAAAGACTGCTTGCAGAAGTTAATACCCAACTGAAAAATTTAAAGAACTCCGGAGTTATTCCGGATGCGGATTGTGAAGAATACGCATCTGCCCTTACAGACTGGGGAAACATTGGTTATTCCATCATGAAAGAAATCAAAAGCGGTGACAAGGATAAGGCAGTTGATTCAATTCTGAATGATTGTACCCCGGCATTAAATAAAGCCGTAAAAATTGCAACAAGATTAGATGAAATGACCGATGAGGTAAGCAGCCAGGCAGTCAGAATTACGGTTATTTCTGCAGTGGCAGGAATTGTGTGTATTATTATTTGTCTGGTTTTGGCATGGAAACTGGCAATAAAAACAGGCAAAAAAGTACTTGAGTCAATTTTAGTACCATTACGTGAAGTGGAAGCCGTTGCACAGGAATTAACAGATGGAAACCTGCACAGCACGCTGGACTACCATTCAGATGATGAGATTGGAATACTGGCACACAATATGCGCAAATCCATCCGCATTCTGGGAAGCTATGTAGATGATATTGGACGTTCAATGAAGATGTTTGCAGAAGGAAATTTTGATGTGCAGCCGGAAGTAGAGTGGAAAGGGGATTTCGTTGGAATTCTAAACTCCTTTATGTTGTTTGAAGAAAGCATGGCAGAGACAATAAAGGGAATCCAACATGTTTCAGATGAAGTTTCGGGTGCCGCAGATCAGGTAGCATCAAGTTCCAATGACCTTGCGGATGGAGCAACAAATCAGGCAGCAGTTGTAGAAGAACTGACCGCAACAGTCGCAGGTGTTTCTGAACAGGTAGGAAAAAATTCACAATCCGCAAAAGAAATCAGTGGAAGAGTAGACGAACTTGGAAATGCCATTCTGGAAAGCAATGGTAAAATGAGGGATATGGTTGATTCCATGAATGAGATCAACGGGGCATCAAAAGAGATTGACAAGATCATTGCAACAATCAATGAAATTGCGTCCCAGACGAATCTGCTTGCATTGAATGCTTCCATTGAGGCTGCAAGAGCAGGGGAGGCAGGAAAGGGATTTGCAGTGGTAGCGAATCAGGTCAATGTGCTGGCAGACCAGAGTGCCCAGGCAGCAAAGGAATCCGCAACATTGATTGAAACCTCTGTGAAAGCCGTGGAAAAAGGTATGGTGATTGCAGGGCAGACGGCATCACAATTGCAGGAGGTCGCTGAGAATTCCCAGATCATTACAAAAGAAGTCACAAATATTGCAGAAACGTTAGAGACACAGACAACAGAAATCCAACAGATTAATGATGGAATTGAACAGATCAATGATGTCGTACAGACGAATTCGGCAACATCTGAAGAATGTGCAGCAGCCAGTCAGGAGATGAGCAGTGAAGCGGAAAATCTGCGTGAAATGATCCAGAAATTTAAAGTTGCAGAAAATAGAAATTAAAAACGGTGCAAAAAATTATTGATGTTGAATTTACATATAAAGTTGTCGCAGGTAGGAACTATAATTTGACTTGTGACATATATAAATGCGGGAAAAGGATGCAATGAGGAAATGTGCGTTATTGGTTTTAAACTGATAACGCACATTTTAAATTATATGAACAGTAATATCATCGCAAAAAAGCATAAAAGTAGAAAAAGTTAAAAATATCGTGGATATAGTGCTAGAATTGTTGAAAAAAGTAAGTTAAAATACAGGAAAACAACAAGTGTAAAGGGGAAATTTTATGGAATATTCAGCAATTTTTCATGATATGGATAAAAGGTTTAGCTATGCGGTTGATAAGGATTTATTCGTGATACGCGTGCAGGTAAAAAAGGATGATATGAAGGAGGTAATCCTTCACTATGAGGACAAGTATATACCTATGGAGCGTAAGGATACCAGAAAGACAGTTCCGATGAAGAAGGTTGCTGTCTCACAGTTTCATGATTATTATGAAGCACAGATAAAGATGCATTTGATCTGTCTGCGTTACTTTTTCGAATTTACGGACACGCAGGGAGAAAAGGTATATTATGGAAATTATGAGTTTGATAAGGAATGCATTACAAACAGGGACAGAATGTTTGACTGTCCGCAGAACCTTCGGGAGGAAGAGATGTTTGAGGTGCCGGAGTGGGCAGCAAACAAGGTCGTGTATCAGATTTTCCCATCCCGTTTTGCAGCAACGGAGCCGGTAGACAAAGAACTGTGGTATAAAGCACCGATTACGCCTATGGATGATCTGCATGGAAATCTCAGGGGAATCATCGAACATATGGATGATATTCAGAATCTGGGAATCGATGTGCTGTATATGACACCTATCTTTCAATCAAATTCGTGCCATAAGTATGATACCACGGATTACTACCAGATAGACCCGTCCTTTGGAACAACAGAGGATCTCAAAGAGCTGGTACAAAAAGCGCATGAGCGTGGTATGAAGGTAGTCCTGGATGCGGTATACAATCATACGGGAAGAGAATTTTTTGCGTTTGCGGATATCCTGGAAAATGGTGAAAAATCCAAATACCGGGACTGGTATTTTATTGATGGATTCCCGCTTAAAAGCGAATGGGGAGAGATCCCAAACTTCAAATGTTTTGGTTATTATGGCGGAATGCCAAAGTTAAACCTGAAAAATCCTGAAGTTGAAAAATACATTACGGATGTTGCATGCTACTGGATTAAGGAATGCGATATTGACGGATGGAGACTGGATGTAGGAGACGAAATCAGCCATTTCTTCTGGAAGAATTTCAGAAAGGCAGTAAAGGCAGTAAAGAAAGATATGTTGATCATTGGGGAAATCTGGCATTATGCAGGAGATTTCCTTGAGGGGGATGAATGGGATACAGTCATGAATTATCCATTTTACCTGAACCTGATCGATCTGCTTGCAGACGAAAAGATTACGGTCAGCCAGTTCGTACAAAATCTTGGATATTTGAAGGGACGCTTACACAAAAACTGCTATCCCCTTATGTGGAATCTGATCGACAGCCATGATACCGCAAGATTTTTACATCTGTGTAACGACAATAAGAAAAAGCAGCATCTGGCAGCCGCTTTTCAGTTGTTATTGCCAGGAATGCCTATGATTTATTATGGAGATGAGTATGCGATGCCGGGAGCAAACGATCCGGACTGCAGACGGGGTATGTACTGGGATGAAGAATACCAGGACAAAGAGATGTATGAATGGTACAAGCGGCTGATTCAGGTCCGGAAAAGCCATGCATGCATTGTAGAAGGCGAACTGGCTGGGAGCGTCACAGAAGATGAGGAAGGGACAGTTGTCCTGATCAGAAAAAATGGCGAGGAGACCATTGCCATGATTTTTAACTGCAGCAGCAGTGCAAAAAAATTTAATGAGTACACGCAGAAGTACAATCTGCTTACCGAAAACACCTTTGATGGAAATGTAGAGGGGTTTGATGCTGCGGTAATCGTGCTTTAAGAAGCCTTACGGCAGATGGTTTCCCGGGAGTTTGTCTGTGGGAAGAAGAGGGAAAGCACCAGTATTTCTGGTAATGTAAAGTACGGAGGATGATATGACGAATGTAAAAAAGAAGGATGGAAAACGGTTTGGGGCAATCGTACTTAGCCTGATATTATTGCTTTCCCTAGTGTTTCCATATCCTGTGATGGCAGACCAGACAGCGGCAGACCAGACAACGGCAGCTTCCGTTTATGCCATTCACAAGACAGGTGATGATAAGGAAAATTTTGTGATTGTTATCATGGGTGAGGGCTATACCCAGGAACAACAGGAACAATTTTTGAAGGATGCAACGGCAAAAGCACAGGGGCTGCTAAAGTGGTCTCCTTATAAAGAGTATTCCGACAGGATCAATATTTATGCAGTACAGACGGTGTCCAATGAAACTGGTGTGGGCGTGATGTATGGGGAGTCGAACCCGGACACATATTTTCATGTGCAGGCATTCGGAAAATCCTGCTATTTTGCAAAGGACGGGAAAGATAAAGCCGAGGCACTGAGGGCAGAGCTGGAGAGCAGATATCTGGATACCGGCGCAGCCGTTGGAACCATCCATATCATTTGTAATACGACTGCGAATATTGGTTCTTCTTCTAATGCACTCTTTTCTTTTTCGGCAAATTCGGGTGAGAATGAGCAGGGGGATGTCATGACCCATGAAATTTCCCACAGCATCGGAAGATTAGGCGATGAATATGATAAAAAGATGCAGGGAGAAAATATTTCCGACACATCGGATCCGGATAAGATTAAATGGCATAAGATGCTTGGGTTCCGTGGAATCGGAATAACGGCAGCAGGAACAGAAACGGTATTTGCGCCGAGCCGCGTCTGCATGATGCGGGATCTTGGGAATCCTTTCTGTGAAGTGTGTAAAATGGAACTGGCGCGGAGATTAAATAACCGTGATTATGTCAGCAGGCAGGCATCTGTTTATGTGTGCGATCCTGAAATTACAATTCCGCATAGCAGGACAGGAACACTTGACAGGGATAGTGACCAATACCGGGTCGATGAGACAAATATCACAAAAGCAAATGGAAAGGATCTGGAATTCCGTACAGTCGTACAAAATATAGTGGATGCCAAACAGCATTTGAAGATTACTTTCCGCATTACTGGAGCAGACCATACAGTCAAATATGAAAAAGAAGAAACATATACCGTTCCGCCACACAGTAACTGGTATGATCCGGATGCTGCCAGAGAGTCCCTTTCTGTTACACTTCCTGCGGTAACGGGTCTGGTTTCCGGGGACAGACTGGAAGGAAAGATCATAGATGAGGATACTGGGAAAATTCTGGCTGACAATCAGACGGCAGGACAGGCGTGGAGTACCGTAACGATTCGTTATATGCTGCAGAACGAAGACGGAACCGAAACAACAGTGCCTGATACGGCACCCGCGACAGTCTATGTACCAAAGAATTCTGCGTATACGTTAAGAAGTCCGGATTTATATGGATATACATGTGTAGGAAACAGTGCAAATCAGGGAGAAATAAACATCACAGAGGATCGCCAGGAGATCACTTATTATTACCGGAAAAACAGTGAGATGCCGGAAATACAAACCGTACCTGTCCGCGTAACTTATGATGGAAAACCCCATACATTTGATATCAAACAGGAAGATGGTGTACAAATCAGTTACAGTTTGACAGAAAACGGATCGTATACACAAACGGAGATGCCATTTTACACAGAAGCAGGCCAGTATAAGATTTATTTTAAAGCGGAAAAGGCATCTTTTATTCCAACATACGGGGAGGCTGTTCTGGAAATCGAAAAGGCTTCCACCAGCATGCAGCTGACTGCAAAAAACGATACGGTCAAAGGTGCGGGGACAGTAGAATTACAGCTTTGCAGACAGGGGATTCCGGAAGATGCCGGGATAAAAGTAACCTGTGATGTTTCCGGAATTGCACTAGAAGAAAAGGGAACGGATCATTGGATTGCAACACTTCCGAATGAAACGAAAACATATACGTTCACCGCGTCCTATGATGGAAATGGCAACTATACAGGAAGTAAGGCAGATTGCAAGGTCCGTGTAACGGCGGATCATTCCCAGACCGGGGGCGGTTCTGGTGGAAGTTCCGGAGGCAGTTCCGGCGGATCATCTGGCAATGTTTCACCGGATTCCGGCACATTACCGGCACCGGATCATGCAAAAGAAGAACCGGGGAATGTGACACCGCCACCCGCAGCAGATACGTCCGTTTCTGTTAAGGATATTAATGTCAAAGCAAAAACTGCAGTTAAAAATAATACGGTCAAAGTGAAGAATATTGCAGCAGTTTTGAAAAAAGAAATTACAAAGGCAGAAAAAGAACAGGGTGGCAGGATAAAAGACCTGTCTGTTGAAATAACTTTTGATACGGCAAAAGCCGGAAACTGGAAGAATCTGCATCTTGAAATGGACGGGCAGGCGGTAAATTTACTTGTCAAAAAGAATGTAAAAGAATTGAAGGTCAATGGTGGCAATGTAAATCTTACCTTTGATTCGAAGGCATTAAAAGAATTAAAGAAAGAGATGAATACAGCTGTGGTTATCAAAATGAAACAGGCTGACAAGAAAAATCTTTCTGCCAGGGCGGGGAAAATAATTGGAAAACGTCCGGTTTATGATTTTTCCGTCACAGGAATAAAGAAAAAGCAGTCGTCTGTCCTGAAAAAGGGACGGATCAGGGTCGCTGTTTCCTATAATGCTTCGAAAAAGGAAAAAGACAAAAAGATTTTTGCATATAAAATTGATAAATACGGTGCAGCAGTTAAGATACCGGGATCTTATTATGATTCCGATACAAAGACCGTTAACTTTGTAAGCCGTGGGTTTTTCACAGTTGCAGTAGGCTGTGAAAAGTGATGAAACATAAAAAATAATCGTTCACGTTAAAAAAACTGTAATTCATGTCGAAAAAGACAAAAACCGGTTTTAATTTGGTATAATGATAGAACTCATTTTAGTAAAAATGAGTTCATACCGTGAATGATGGAGGGGATAACAATCATCGTTTTAGAAGAAATATTAATGGCAAACGGATTGACCGTGTTAATGATGTGGTTCCTTTTGTTTTGCAGACGAAAGAACAGAGAGAGCCTTCATGTGGGAGATAAAATATATGATGGAATAGCAATCGTAAATTTAGTGGGGGCATTGTCTGAAACCATTGCTTTTCTCGTAGATGGAAAACAGTTTACTGGCAGCCGGCAGATTAATTATATCTCTAACAGCATATGCTTTATAGGGACAGTCAGTATGGGTATGCTTTGGTGTATGTACGTGGAATTGCGTATCTATCGAAATTATAAAAGAATGGTTCAAAAAGCAGGAGTGGAGATATTTCCCTGGCTGGTAGAAGTAATTATGGTTTTATGTAATCTGTTTGGAACAGGGATTATGTTTAAAATATCCGGGGAGAATGTATATCAGAGAACTGCCGGTGTGCTGGTGGGATATATTTCGCTTGTCATATATTTTGCTTACAGTATCTATCTGGTGTATCATTCCAAAAAACAAGGGGTTAACCTGAATTTTTTCCCGGTGATCTATTTCGTTGGTCCTTGTTTTGCAGGTGTAGTTCTCCAGTTCCTTTTTTATGGAATTACATCATCATGGGTGCTGGTTGCGGTCGCATTGATATTTGTGCAGATGCAGTCATACGCAGAGAGTTTGTATATGGATGAGCTTTCCGGATTATATAATCGGAGATATTTTAATGCGGTGCTTGCGGAAAAGAAAATTGCAAGCCATAAATCCTTATATGGAATCATGATGGATGTAAACGATTTCAAGTGTATTAATGACAATTTAGGTCATAGTACGGGCGATAAGGCTATTTGTACGTTGGGAAATATACTCATCAGATCCATACCGGATGATGGTATGGCAATCCGGTATGCGGGAGATGAGTTTATTGTGCTGCTGTCAGGTGTTGATACGGAGCGTGTCTTAGCGACAATGGAGGAAATTAACCATAATCTGTCCCGGTTTAATGAATCCGGAATAGAATCGTTTCATTTAAGTGTTTCTATGGGATACACGGAATTTGGGACAGAAGATGATGCAGAAACTTTTTTAATGCATATGGATGAGAAAATGTATGAGGAAAAACGGAAATATCATATGCGAAAGAAATCAGCCGGTTTGGAAAATAAAGTATAGCATTACGTTCCTGCCATTTGTCCGATAACTGGTTGCAATGGCACAAGAAAAGAAAATATTATAATCATCAAACGAGTAGCAGACTGGTGTAAATCCGGTTTTGCTGCTCGTTTTTATATTTATGGTTATAGGCAGGGATGCTCCACATTTCAAGATAGTAAATAACCGTGTTATGGTTGATGGAGAGGCAGTTTTTGTTTTATGAGAAAACCAGTTACCCATATAGATAACTGGTTTTTAAGGGATAATGTTAATGAGTATGTGCGATAGTGGAGTTATCAAGAAGTGTTCGTAAGGCATCCTGAAGGACTTGTGAGCAGTTGATTCCGCGCTTGTCAGCAAGACGGACCATCCAACTTGGAAGAGAAACATTTTTTCGAACGGCGCGAGTATCTGTCTGGGCACGATATTCAATGGTATCTGCGGAAATCAGGGAACAGATTGTGCCGGCATCAACACTTAATTTTTCCTGTGGTGATGGAGGAGCAATCGGTTCGCCTTCATCCTCTGCAACAACAAGCCATGCGCTCATTGCATCGGTAATTTGGTCAATTGCATCAGAAAGACTATTGCCAGTAGTGATGCATCCAGGAAGATCAGGGACTTTTGCGTAGTATCCAGATCCGTCCTCGATAGGTGTAAACAAAGCTGTATAAATATATTTCATAGTAACCCTCCTATTTGGAAGCAGGAAACATATTTAATGCATCCTGCTAATATTGGCTTCCTTGAAGATGTACTTCATGTCGTTTTCATTGAAATCGTGTCGTTTGACAGGTACGGTGCTGTGTGTCTGCGGATTGTAGTAAATGTCGTGATTAGCACCGTGGCGTTTCAATTCATAACCGGAAGCACTGAGTTGTTTAATCGTTTGTTGCCTTGGATTCATTATGTACCTCCTTTAATTATATCATACACAATATTACACAAAAGTCAACTAAAATACACAAAAATACACAAGAAATAAAGTGAATGTGCACTACGGAATTTTCCAAATCAGCCGGAATTGTTTTTACCGGAGGCGGTGAATTTGATTGTTGCTATTATCAATCTGATCGTAATGATCTTTTCTAACCATAAAAAATAACCGCCCCTACCAAAGACCAGCTGGACTACTACCCATACTGGATCGACAAAATGGGAACCACGGATAAAGGGAAAACAATCTACAAATACAGCAACAACCTGCATCATGCGATTACATCCAACATCCTTACTGGGTTTCCACACAGCCGGAAGAGACCCCGGATGTCAAATTTAACCTTACCATTCTATTGAAAAATAATTATTTTGTATGGAATATCTGCATGGCTCCATAAGTATGCGGCAAATGCGGAGCCGTGGCCTTTCTCGACGGGCAGGAAAAATTCCGGCAGGTTGCACACGTATTACACAATTGCTTGAGATTGGCGTGTGTTGTTGTATCCAGATGCAGGATCAGCGTTGCTGTCTTAAGCGGCCGGAGCATCTGCCCCTCGGTAAGCTGGATGCCATCCGGGGCAAGCCGCCCATAAATCTGTGGGAGCAGGTCAAGGGAATAGGTATCTCCCAGAAAAGATAATTCTGCAAGATACAGGCGGCTCTGACGTTCTACCACATGTGCAAACTCTTCATAAGCCTTTGACAAAAGCATCAGGCTGATGCAGTCCACAATGTAAGCCTCCTGGATCTGTTCATGGTTCAGATATAATTCCGACAGTTCATCCACTCCGTTTCCAAGCGTCACAAACCCATAGGCATAGTGAGGCAGAGAAACCCCGTCTAAATCCTGAGCCAGAGAGTAATACGCATAGGATTCAACCAGGGGAAGAAGTGCCGTATAAATTGCCTGAATATGAGGCAGGTCATCCGGAGGGAAATGGAAACGGCTGCAAAATTCGTTCCAGTCACCGGAGGATAATCCGGGAGTAAGTTTACATTTCATGGGATGCATCCTCCTTATCGGAAGCAGCCATAACGGCTGCAATTTCCTGAAAGCGGCCCGTGACCTTATCATAGTTCTTTCGGTGATGGGGAAAGCCACAGTTTATGCAGGATTTGATACCATTTTTTAAATATTCACAGTTTCCACCACAGGATTTCCCGAGTGTATAGAGGGGACAATAACAAAACAGACAGTTAAAGTCCGCCTCCGGAATTCCTTTATGGCATGGAAAATATTCACATTTTTTATTTTGAAAAAACTTATAATATTCGCTCAAAATGGTTTCCTCCAATCAAAGCACAATCATAGCATAATTATATCGGAACAACAAGCGGATCGCAAGAAATGCGAATGACACAAAAATTGCATTTCAGTGGGAAATGATACCTTTTGCCACTTTTATCATTACATTATTTACATCTTTTTAAGAGCGCAGGTATAGTGGCTCGGGCAATTGAGGATTTGAAGCAAAAAGTTGAAAATTAAATAAAAAATACTTGACTTAAAGTTAACTTTAAGTGGTATATTATGATAGATAAAATCGGAAGGAGAATTTATTATATGTATATCGAAAAGATTAACGGACCGGAAGATGTGAAGAAATTAAATATAGAAGAGATGACAGCTCTCGCAGAAGAAATGCGTCATGCATTATTAAAGAGGGCAAGTATTCACGGCGGGCATTTTGGCCCGAATTTTGGCATGGTAGAGGCAATCATTGCACTGCATTATGTTTTTGAGTCCCCAAAGGACAAAATGGTATTTGATGTTTCCCATCAGACCTATCCGCACAAGATGCTGACCGGTCGAAAAGATGCCTATTTATATGAAGAACATTACGATGACGTGACGGGATACAGCTGTCCGCAGGAAAGTGAACATGACCATTTTACGGTCGGACATACCTCTACATCCGTCAGTCTGGCATGCGGTCTGGCAAAGGCAAGGGATCTTCGTGGGGAAAGTGCAAATGTGATCGCAATTATCGGAGACGGTTCTTTAAGCGGAGGAGAAGCCTTAGAAGGAATGGATTTTGCGGCAGAATTAGACAGCAACATGATCATTGTAGTAAATGACAATGATATGTCAATTGCAGAAAACCATGGAGGACTTTATTCAAATCTGAAATTACTCCGCGAGACAAACGGACAGGCAGAGTGCAATTTATTTAAAGCCATGGGACTTGATTATGTCTATGTGGATCATGGAAATGACCTCAGGGAACTGATCGGGGCTTTCAAACAGGTAAAAGACAGTAAGAAACCGGTTGTTGTCCACATTAATACATTAAAGGGAAAAGGTTATAAACCGGCAGAAGAGCATAAGGAAGAATGGCACTGGCATCTTCCATTTGATATTGAGACCGGAAAATCCCATTTTCCGGAAGTGGAAGATTATTCTTCGGTGACCTGTGAATATCTGATTGAAAAGATGAAAAAGGATCCGACAGTTGTTACAATTACATCCGGAACCCCGACGATTCTCGGATTTACGCAGGAGAAAAGGAAACAGGCCGGCCGGCAGTTTGTAGATGTGGGAATCGCGGAGGAGACAGCGGTAGCACTTGCTTCCGGAATTGCCAAAGGTGGCGGAAAGCCGGTATACGGTGTGTATTCCAGCTTTATCCAGAGGACGTATGACCAGATTTCACAGGATCTGTGTATTGACGGGAATCCGGCAACGATTGTTGTGTATACGGGATCGGTATTTGGCATGACGGATGTTACCCATCTGGGACTGCAGGATATTCCGATGCTTTCCAATATCCCGGGACTGGTTTATCTGGCACCGACAACAAAGGAAGAATATCTGTCAATGCTTGACTGGAGCGTGGAGCAGAAAGAAATGCCGGTTGCGATCAAACTTCCGGGCGGAGACATGATTTCGGATGGCAGAGAAGTCACAAAAGACTGGAGCCAGCTCAACACCTATGAGGTAACGGAAAAGGGAAGCAAAATTGCACTGATCGGACTCGGAACATTTTATTTCCTGGCACTGCAGACCGCAGAAATGCTGGAGAAAAAAGGTATTCATGCAACGGTAATCAACCCGTATTATATTACCGGACTGGATAAGGGACTGCTGGAGAAGCTGAAGGCAGACCATGACACGGTAGTTACACTGGAAGATGGCATCCTGAATGGTGGTTTCGGAGAAAAAATCGCAAGATTTTATGGAAGCAGTGATATGAAAGTCTATAATTACGGATTGAAAAAAGAATTCCTTGACCGGTATGATGTAAATGAGGTATTAAAAGAGAATCATCTGACAGCAGAGCAGATTGTAAATGACGTATTATAGAAGGCAGAAATAAACAACAAACCTTGTGAGAATCGACACAATATGGTAAAATATAACATACTAGAGCTTATTTTGCATAGTGGTTAGAATAGCGGGCTCATGGAAGGAGCGGTATCATATGAAGAATAAAGATTCGAAAGCAAGGATGCAGATGATTTTCGGGATACTTTTGTTTGCGTTTATTTTTATGGCAGAGTTGTATGCCATAGTCAATTTCCCGAAGATGTTTATTGTTCTGGTTGTTTTGGCAGCAGCAGATCTGATATGCCTGTATGTTGCAATCAGAGGCGTGATTTCAGTATATGAGACAAAATATGCCCGGAGAGAGGAACAGTATGAGAGTATTTTCAAGTCGGAAAAGGCATCATATCTCATGCTGAAAAAATATTTTGAGGAAATATCGGTGAAGCTTGCATATATGGAAGAGGCATCTAAGATTCCGACAGAGGAAATTGTCAATGCACAGAAGGGAATAGCGAAAGTAATTATCAAGCGGTCCCATGAGAATACCGATGCATTGATGAATTCATACGAACAGCTGCTGGACCGGTTTGATACGTTCCAGAAAGGAATGGATGGGTTCGGTACAGTTGCGGGTGCTTATAAGGACGAGATTCTTTCAGCCTGTAAGGATGAAATTTCTTCGGTGCAGAAGGATGGAAAAGAACAGGAACATTCACAGGATAAAGAGATAGCCGCAAAGCTGCAGGAAATCATTATTGCAATGAAAGATATGGAACTGCGCCTGAATCAGACCATTATGAACAGTCAGAAAGTGGTTGTTTCCCAGCCGCAGGTTTCTGTACCTGTGGCAACACCTGTAGAGCCACAGCCGGCACCGCAGAATCATGTGGAAGAAACACCGGTAGAGCCGGAAGAAAGTATGGAGCCGGAACCGGAGATTTCGCCGGATCTGGAAGAAAACCCGGAACCGGAGATTTCGCCGGATCTGGAGGAGAGCCTGGAACCGGAGATTTCGCTGGAGCCGGAAGAAGATATGGAACCGGAGATTTCGCTGGAGCCGGAAGAAGATATGGAACCGGAGATTCTGCCGGATATACCGGAAGAGGAGGATTTAAAGCCGGAGGAAGAGCCTCCGATCATGGCAGCGGATGAGATTATTCCTCCGGATCCGGAAGAAGCCATTGAGGAAGCAGAAGAACTGGTAGAACCGGACCCGATTCCGGAGGAAGCGATTGTTGATGAAGCGGATGATGAGAACCTGCCGGAGGAAGAACTTCCACCGATGCCGGATCTGTCAGATCCAAACCGTTCCATGAGCCCGGATGAGATAGCTGCGCTGTTTGCGAATATGGGCAACGATAACAATGCGGATAAAGTTGAGGAACCTGCCGAGGAAACTGTGGAACCGGAGGATATTCCGGAGCCGGTCGAAGAGCCGGAAGCCGTAAAAGAAGCACCGCTTCAGCCGGAAGAACCGGCTGATCCGAATAAGGCATTAAGCCCGGATGAGATAGCTGCCCTGTTTGCAAGTATGGGAACCTGAAAAGAATAAAATAACAGGCAACGGATGCCATCTGTTCCACGTAAAAACGTGTGACAGATGGCGTTTTGCTATAAAAATGCCATAAAAAAAATAGTTGCATTTCTTTTTCATTGTGTTATACTTAGGTCGTTGCAATTTAATAGTTTAAAGCAGAGTAGACACATGTGCGTTAAGTGCCGGATGAACAGGGAGTTGTC
>ERZ791819.569-NODE-569-length-16109-cov-2.820232_pt1 | contig 16109 bp, 15 predicted proteins | sample MGYA00510301_ERZ791819 | MGnify/ENA primary metagenome ERZ791819 (study PRJEB30046, sample SAMN00791999) | human gut metagenome | study: EMG produced TPA metagenomics assembly of the A metagenome-wide association study of gut microbiota in type 2...
ATTTTCCACTTATTATAAATATCTTGCCATCCCAAAACATTTACAGATATTTTAACTACATCTATCATTATTCTCTTAATATTGGGCAATTTAATATAGTGGCAACCAAGCGTAAGATTATTTAATGAATAATCTCCATTTATAATACCCTCCCCTACAACTTTACCATCAATCCATACCATAGAAGGCTTAAGCAAACGCAAAACGGGCAAAGCTCCTTGTAAATATGCATTTTTTCCAACCTTAAAACCTCCATATAATTCGTAAGTTCGTTTTTCTGTAAAAAACTCCTCGGTTAAAGAGTGTCTTTTTACTTTATATACAATAATATATCTGCTTTCTAAGAGGATTTCACAACCTTTCATTTTATATTCTAAGCTGAAAGATATTTCGTTTTTAAAGCACACAGCTATACCATACATCTCGGATTCTTCTGAATAATCACATTTAGCAGCATCAATATATCTTACCTCCTGCCAACGATCATCATACATGTCGTCTTTCTTGAAAAGAAGGAATCCTTTTCTTTTAAAATGGAAAGATAATTGAATATCAGAATATTTTATTCCTATTAATGAAAATTCTCGCAAGAGCTTTAAATTTTCATCACGCAATTCTAGCGAAGCCAAATCTTCTGTAAGATATACACATATACTATTTATTAATGGATCAGTGCGAATAACTTTTTCACGTAATTTATATTTTCCATTCCATCGTAAATAAAAGTTATATATCTGAGACAAATAGTCTTCTTCAGAAGTAGAATTACCCATTACCTCTTTTGCATGACGAGTTTCAAAATAGTAAAATAATGATTCCCTTTTTATTATCTTCCAGAATTCTACTTGTGTAATATCTTCTCCTGGATACAGATCATTATCTACGAATACCTTTGCAATATATAAAAAATCCTCTTCAGTAAAAACACGCAAAGCTTGATTAACAGGGAACTGTACATATCGACCTTTACCTGTACGTGGTTTACATTTAGTTATTTGAAAATAATTATTATCACACCATTGATACAATGACAGCCAGACATCTTCCTGATATGCAACCATCCATTGCTGCAAATCATTTATATCCCAATTCAACACTTGCGACAAACGGTCTCTATAATTACCGACCGTCAGTCCATCTTTATTAGCTCTTTTAGTGGCTGCAAATAATTGAATAGCAATAATACCTTTAATTGCTAAATGGTCTCGATGACAAGTCCATAGAGTTTTACGAGCACTGCACATGAGTGTTTCTTCTGTCGTATGATTTTCTTTACAAAAATCATCAACAAAAGATTGATCAACAACCAGTGCTACATAAGAACCTAGGTTTTCTTTTGAAAAGATGTGCTCATCCACATAATAACAAAATTTCCTAAAGACATCGCTTCCCATATTTCTCAATTATTAGTTCATGTAAGTCAAAGTATAAAAGATAATACTAATACAGATTAAAAATCTAATAACCATATGCATGTATTAAAACCTGATTTATTCTTACTGTCACAGTATTTTATTTTACCACACACCCAAATATATAATAAAAATTCCAAAATGAAGAACTATTATAGATTAATATTGTGTTATTACATCTATTTTCCGTAACCATCAATTTCCTATTCGTAATAATCAATTCCCTTCATAAAGGTTTCCCAGTCGCTAATTCTGTATGTTCTATCTGTTCCATTGTAGTTGGAAGAAAATACACTATAACCAATAGAAAGTCACATACTTTTTATTGTCAAAGAAGCGAATAGCTATTTTACTTTTCTTGATCGTAATAAAATTTATTTTTTCCAGCCCCTTCTGTTCTTTTTAAAGTTCTCAAGAAAATGAATTTCTACAGGAGGAAGGTTGTAAGTAGTCCTTCCTATAAATTTGTTGTATTCCATATCTGTTTTTTGCTTTGCAAGTTCGACAGAAATCTTTCCTGTGTGATTTAACAATTTCTTCCCAGAAAGTTATAAAAATCGTCCCACTTCCGAAACCAATCCTTCATGTACATTGACTTATGAAATTTGACCTCCTTCATTTTGAACCGTTACCCAAAAAACAACAGTTGAATCCGAAATCAATATCTCTTCTTGGGATAAAAAATTCACAGAAGTACATTTCCTTGTAACAAGCAACTATGATTACTCCTTCGCCTCATAAGTGCGATAAACCAGATAATGCCCTTTCGCCATAATCCGGAACGAATCGCCTTCCACCTCATTCAGGGTTCCCTGCCACCAATACCGGAAGTCATAGATCGGATATCTCAATCCTTCGCTCCGCAACTGCACCGCATCAAAATTGAAGACGGACACCTGCTGGTGCGGGAATCCGGCAAAGGTCTGTGTATCTGCAGCCGGAGTAAAGAAACCGTAATCCGTCAGCATCACCACTTCCAGCCCCATCTGCTGATACTCCATAAGCAGACTGACATTGCCCAGCGTATGATCTTCCCGTTTACCTGTTGCTCCCAAAATGGCAATCCGGCGTATGCCCTGCGAAGCCAGAAAGGAAACAGCCTTCGTCTGGTCATTCGTTTCCTGATCCGGAATGCGATGAATGCGGTCCTGAAAACGAATCCGGTTCTCTTCCGAGAGAGAGTCTCCGTCGCCTACAATCCAGTCAGGCAGACGTCCGCTTTCTACCAGCGCATTCGCCCCTCCATCGCAACACACCACGCAAGGTGCCTGATCCAGAACGGACAGGGGAAACGGATGCGATGGAAACTCTCCATTCCCTACTACTACGGCTTCGGGTATAGCAAAATATATCCCTGATTTATTCTTCTCCATATTGCCTGCTGATTATTCGTTTTCAGTTCGTGATCCGGTTCTCATCAATGAAAGCCATTTTCTCCATCCGAAGAAAGCGACGATCGCATACACTCCATACAAAGCTGAAGTGAAATACAGCTCCTTGTAGATATAGAGGGCACAACATACCCAGTCCACAATCATCCAGGCCCACCACTGCTCCACATATTTGCGGGCCAGCATCCACATGGCTATCACGCTCAGGGCCGTCGTGAAACTGTCCGTCCAGGGCACGCTGCTGTCTGTCCACTTAATCAGTATCCACGCTATGAACACCCAGCACAGGACAAAGACCACCGTCAAAGGAAAATACTTCCTGAACGGCATGCGGGTGATAGGGATTTCCTTCTCCTCCTGCTGTGCATCATGCTTTTTCCGTCCTCTGCTCCAGACAATCCAGCCGTAGACCGAAGCAATCAGGTAATAGACATTGATTCCGAAATCGGCATAGAGTCCGGCCTGGTAATAGACTACCAGATAGATGGCCGGCATTATGATACATGCCAGCCACAGATAAATACTGGCCCGGTATTCAAGCCACAAATAGACTAACCCTACGAGGGTTCCAAACAGTTCCAGATAATTCATGATGCAAAGATAAAAGGAAGTGATGAGATAATTATATTTCATATAAGAATATCACTATTATAAACTACAAAACATGATCAAATATAAAACAAGAAGATAAGCACCCCTGCTAAAAATAGCTTAAACATCCAGTAATCAATCAATATCTAACCCAATTATTACATATAATACTTATTCAAATTTTTAAAATAGAAAACAATCAAGATTTGAAGGGGATTTTGTATCTTTGTCATTAAATTACCATTGGATTTATGAATAAAAATATACCCAGCATACATTTAACGGACTTTCCGGAAAAGATTACTATCAAAGATACTTCTGCAGGAAAAGTACAAATTTATATGTATGGTCCTAAATCATATGACAATCAACTAGCCGTCATCACACATTACCTGCACAATCGTAACCTCATCAATGATTTTTCAATTAAACAAGCGAAAAAATATTTAAAAGAATATTTAGAATACAAGTTCCCCAAAATTGAAGTTACAGAAGATATCTTACATGATCCAATACAAGCTGGATTATTTAATGATTTTTTCCAAATACCTTTCCCCGATCCAATTGACTACAAATTTACTTTCATTGATTTATTTGCAGGAATGGGAGGTTTTCGTCTTGCCATGCAAGCACAAGGTGGAAAATGTGTTTTTTCTTCTGAATGGAATCCTTTTGCACAAAAAACATACATGGCAAATTTTGGAGAGATGCCATTTGGTGATATCACAAAAGAGGAAACTAAAAAATACATCCCCGAGAAATTTGACATATTGTGTGCAGGCTTCCCATGTCAGCCATTTTCCATTGCCGGAGTATCCAAGAAAAAAAGTCTGGGAAGAGAGACTGGCTTCAAAGACAAAACTCAAGGAACTTTGTTTTTTGATGTTGCAGAGATTCTAAACAGACACAGGCCTAAAGCTTTTTATCTGGAAAATGTAAAAAATCTTGTCTCACACGACAAAGGAAATACATTTAAAGTTATTCAATCTACATTGGAAGAGCTGGAATACTCGATTCATTATCAAGTAATGGACGGGAAAGATTATGTGCCGCAGCATAGGGAACGTATAATGATTGTAGGTTTTGATAAAAGACGTTATAAAGGAAAAGAAGAATTTAGATTTCCTAAAGCCAATAATCCACTCAAGAAAATACAAGATATTTTAGACAATTATCCAGATCCTAAATACACCCTTTCAGATAAACTATGGACTTATCTGCAAAATTATGCAGATAAGCATAAAGCCAAAGGAAATGGATTTGGATTCGGCTTAGTAGACCTGAATGGTATAAGTCGTACTTTAAGTGCAAGATATTATAAAGATGGTTCGGAAATTCTTATACCGCAAGAAAACGGTATGAATCCTCGTCGGTTAACACCAAGAGAGTGTGCACGACTAATGGGATATCCAGACGAATATATTATAAATAAAGTGTCTGATGTACAGGCATACAGACAATGCGGTAACTCAGTAGTTGTACCTTTAATTACCGCAGTTTCAAAACAGATAGTCCAAACAATGCTAACAGAATAGCCATGAGTGACATATTAAACAGTGCTATTGCTAAAGTACAAAGCTCAAGACATGCATTTTGCCGTTTTATTACAGCCAATGATACAGGAAAAAACGGTTCACATCAGGCTGGCTTTTATATACCAAAATGTGCAGCCCTGCTCCTATTTGACAAACCTGGAACAAAAGGAGAAAATAAAAGCAAACTGGTTAAAGTAAAATGGCAAGATGATTTCGTCACTGACAGCCGTTTTATATATTACGGTCAAGGAACACGTAATGAATATCGAATTACGCGTTTTGGCAAGAATTTCCCTTTCTTTGAGGAAGAGAACGTTGGAGACCTGCTAATCATAGCACAAGAAAGCGATGATTATTATCATGGTTTTGTCTTACAAACAGATCAAGAGATTGATGATTTTTTTGCATACTTCAATCTCTCACCGGAAATGACCAACCAGTTGATAGATATTTCTCAGCCTATATCTTCAGAAGAACAGGTACACATTAGGATCCAGGAAGTAGTTTCTTCATATACAGACTTCCCGGGAACTATACAGATGGCACAATTAGCAAGAGATTTGTACAATAATATCCATAATATCACTAATACAGAAATTTCTAAAAATCCAGACCTTCAATTATTGAAATGGATTGATACTGAATACTGCTTATTTAGAGGATTTGAAGAAAAAATATATGCGCCTATTTATAGTAAGCCTTTTGCAAATTGTCAAGAATTAGTCCAATTCTCCAACGCAATCCTTAACCGAAGGAAATCACGCGCAGGAAAATCGTTGGAGCATCATCTCGCAACCATATTTACTGCTGCTCAATTAAGATTTGAAGAACAAGTTATTACAGAAGACAATAAAAAACCAGATTTTATATTCCCCAGTGGGGAAGCTTACCATAATCTGTCATTCCCTACAGATAAATTGGTTTTCTTAGGAGCCAAAACAACCTGCAAAGATCGTTGGAGACAAGTTTTAAATGAAGCCAATCGTATTGATATCAAATATTTATTTACTTTACAGCAAGGCATTTCCAGAAACCAATTGCAGGAAATGAAGCATGAACATTTAAAGCTTGTAGTACCAGAAGCTTACAAATCATTTTTTGACAAAGAATTTCAACCTGAGATCGAAACATTAGGCTCTTTTATAACTATGGTAAAATCAAAGCAATAAGACAAATATCCCAAGCTACACTAAAAACAAGTCTATTTACAATTCAGTTTTTACTCAAAAATATATGGATGTCCTATCAAAAGAGCAACGGCACAGAAACATGACAGCCATACACTCGGCTAACACCAAACCTGAAATAACGGTTAGAAAATATCTATTCGCCCATGGATTCAGATTTCGGATAAATTATTCCCGCCTTCCGGGACATCCTGATATTGTACTACATAAGTATCGTACATGTATCTTCATCAATGGTTGCTTTTGGCATGGACATGAAAATTGCAAATATTATGTTATACCTAAATCAAACACAAGTTTTTGGACACAAAAAATATCACGCAATATTGATCGAGACAAACAAGTACAAAGAGAACTAGCCCAAATGGGATGGCATTGTATTACAATCTGGGAGTGTGAATTAAAACCTAAGAAACGAGAGCAAACCCTTCTTTCTTTAGAATATACACTTCACCATATTTTTCTAAAAAACCATAAAGTTACAGAATCTAAGATACCCGACTTACCAAAACAAGAAATATAATTTCCCTCCCCAAACAGCCGGCAGAGAGTCTGCCATACTTTCAGGGAGGGAAATTACAGAAAATGATCACTTACAGGATTCCGAACCGTTTCAGATCTTCGTCAGGGGAAGTAATGCCGCCGATGCCGAACTGCTCAACCAGCACTTTGGCCACATTGGGTGAAAGGAAAGCCGGCAAGGTGGGCCCCAGGTGAATATGCTTTACGCCCAGACTCAGCAAGGCCAGCAGGACAATGACGGCTTTCTGCTCGTACCAGGCAATGTTGTACACGATGGGCAGTTCGTTGATATCATTCAACTGGAAAACTTCCTTCAGTTTCAGGGCAATGACGGCCAGTGAGTAGCTATCGTTGCATTGTCCGGCATCGAGCACACGGGGGATTCCCTGAATGTCGCCCAGCGGAAGTTTGTTGTAACGGTACTTTGCGCAACCGGCCGTCAGGATGACCGTATCTTCCGGAAGGGCCCGGGCAAAGTCGGCATAGTAGTCACGGCTCTTCATGCGTCCGTCACATCCGGCCATGACCACAAACTTACGGATGGCACCACTCTTTACAGCCTCAACTACCTTGTCGGCCAGTTGCATCACCTGATTGTGGGCAAATCCGCCGACAATCTCTCCCTGCTCCAGTTCCACGGGCGGCTGGCACTGTCTGGCCAGGGCAATAACTTCCGAGAAATCCTTATGACCATCGGCATCTGCAGCAATGTGTCTGCATCCGGGATAGCCTGTCGAATTGGCCGTGAACATCCGTTCCTTATAAGTGGCATTTTCCAGCGGAGGAACAATACAGTTGGTCGTAAAGACAATCGGGCCGTTGAACGCCGTAAACTCTTCGCGCTGTTTCCACCAGGCATTTCCATAGTTGCCCACAAAATGCTTGTACTGCTTGAAAGCCGGATAATAGTGTCCCGGAAGCATTTCGCTATGCGTATATACATCCACTCCCGTACCTTCGGTCTGGCGCAGAAGTTCCTCCAGATCGTGCAAGTCGTGTCCGCTGATCAGGATGCCCGGATTCTTCCCTGCTCCGATGTTCACTTTCGTCAGTTCCGGATGACCGTATCGGGTGGTATTGGCCTGATCCAGCAAAGCCATCACCTGTACCCCGTATTGTCCGGCTTCAAGCACCAGTGCCACCAGTTCGTCTGCACGCATCGCCTGCACGGTGATACGTGCCAGAGCCGACTGCATAAAGGCATGGATAGCATCTTCCGTAAAGCCCAGACGCATGGCATGCTCGTGGTAGGCAGCCATTCCCTTCAGTCCGTACATCAGCAGTTCCTTCAGCGAACGCAGATCTTCGTCCGGTTCTCTCAATACGCCGACAGAAGCTGATTTGGCCAGGTATTCTTCTTCCTCTCCGCACCAGGTCAGTTCATCCACCTCCGGCAAAGTGATGCCTGCATCCACGGCACGGGCTTTCAGCCGGTCGCGCAAAAGGAATCCCTTGCGTACACGGGCCAGGATGCTTTCATCGTCAAAGTTGGCATTGGTAATCGTCGCGAAAAGTGCGTCGGTGACAAAGGCATTCGTATCGGCATCCACCTGGCATCCTTCCGTACGCAAGGCATCGGCAGCTACCGACACACCCCGTACCACGAAGAGCAGCAAATCCATATAGCGTGCGGTGGTATCTTTCTTTCCGCACACTCCTTTCAACACACATCCAGTGCCCTTGGCTGCTTCCTGACACTGGTAACAAAACATATTTCCTTCCATATTCCTTCTTGGGTTATTGTTGATTTTTCATTAAGTTTGCGCAAAGATCCGGAATCCCGGAGAGGATTTCTGTAACTTATGTGACACGCAACCCAAAGAAAAGTTAAAAGAAAGATGCATACCGAAGTTTTGAACCGGATGAGCCTGTTTGAAGGGTGTGATCCGGAAGCGCTCAGCCAGTTGCTGCGCGAAGCCCCGAACAGCCTGCGCATGTATAAGGAAGGAGAATTCATTGCCCGCCAGGGTGACGTGTGCCGTTCTCTGTTTATTCTGATGAAGGGAAATGTCAGGACACAAATGGAGAGCGCCGAAGGCAAGCAGCTCACCATCGACCGGATCAAAGCACCCGATATTCTGGCACCGGCTTTTATCTATGCCTCGGAGAACCGCTTCCCGGTGAATGTGGAAGCGACGGAACTCTGCGAGGTGCTTGTCATGGACCGGAAACGTTTTGAGAATTTCATGCATGCCCAGCCGGCCGTGATGCGGAATTTCATTGCCATCATTTCCGACCGCAGCCTGTTTCTGAGCCGCAAGCTGAATGAATTTGCCCTGCAGAGCCTGAAATCACGTCTGCTGAATTACCTGAAAATGCACAGGGGGATCCACAACCAGCAGGAAGTGGCCTTTATTCTGGGAGTGGCACGTCCGTCACTGGCCCGTGCCCTGGCAGAACTGATTGCGGAAGGAAAAGTCACCATGTCGGGCAAACAGGTGATCCTGCACACTGCCGGCTGAATCTCACCCGAGCGGACCGTCTTCCTCTACCGGAAGCATGTCACTCTGAATATTGCTCATGCTTCCCCACAGGCTATACCGGGCTTCCGGATTCATGGCTTCCAGCCGGGCCAGCACTTCCTTCATGTCCGAACGGTGGGAATCCTTTTCATACGGACAGTTCTTTACCTGCTTGCGGAAACCACGGAGAGAGGCCATTTCCTTCAGATCGGCTTCATGCACCAGACACATGGGGCGGATAATGGTCATGTCGAACTTGCGCATCACCAGGCGCGGCGGCATGGTACTGAACGCTCCCTGGAAGGTCATGTTCATCAGCAGGGTTTCCAGAATGTCATCCATGTGGTGACCCAGTGCAATCTTATTGCATCCCTGTTCCTTGGCCACGGTGAAAAGTGCCTTGCGGCGGTTCCACGAACAAAGGAAACACGGTGACTTCCGCGTGTCAGTCGACGGGTCAAACTCCGTTTCGTAACACACATAGGGTACTCCCAGACTTTCGGCATATTCGCGCAGGTAGGTCTGGTCGGACTCGTAGGCAATGTTCTTCATCACCACATGCGCAGCCACTACCGAAAACTTCGGCTTGTAGATACGCGAACACCGAGCCAGCAGCTCCAGCAAGGCCAGCGAATCCTTTCCTCCCGAAAGCCCCACCAGAATGCGGTCGCCTTCCTCTATCAGCCTGTAATTCATCACTCCTTTCATGAACCGCTGGTTGATGCGGCGCATCAGGCGGTCTTCTTCCGTCATTTTTCCCATGTTTCGTATCTTGTTAAAACGGCGACGAAATTACGAAAAATATGTTTTGATTGTGTCACAGAATTTGCTAATTTCGCAATAAGATCCAACCGGTTCAGAAACGGCCTCCGGAAAAGATGGGTCCGGTCTCCCTGTTCCGGGGAAACAGATCTCCCGGAGCAGGAAGGAACTTAAAAATAAAAAATGAAGGAATGAAAATGGCATAATTCGGAGAATATGCCTATATTTGAGAAACTTTTAAATGACAGAGACAATGAAAAAGAAATACATATTTCCCCTTTTGGCATTGTGTTTTACCGGCAATGCTTTCTCACAGACTTTAAGCCAGGCCCAGAAATGGTTTACGGAAGGCAAGTTTGCCGAAGCCAAGCCCGTATTCGAGAAGCTGGTGAGACAGGCTCCTTCGAATGCCAACTATAACTTCTGGTATGGTGCCTGCTGCTATGAAACGGGAGAACTGAGCAAAGCGGTTCCCTATCTGGAGAAAAGTGCAGAACGTAAAGTGATCAACGGCTTTCTTTATTTGAGCAAAGCCTATTATGATCTGTACCGCTTCGACGAAGCCATCCAGAATCTGGAGGATCACATCTACTGGCTGGAACGGAAAAAACGGGACACTTCGGAAGCTGAAACCCTGATGGAACGCTACCGGATGGGAGCCCGCATGATCCGGGGAGTGGAAAAAGTGGCTGTCATCGACAGTTTCACGGTCAGCAAGCGGGACTTTCTCAGTGCCTATAAGCTCAGCCGGGAATCCGGTGAGATCAAGGCAACCGGAGAAGGCGGATGCACGGAATTCACCAACGAAATGGGTGACAAGAAAATTCTGGCACGTCCCAATGCAGACGGAGTAACCAGCCTGTACGGCAGCGTGAAAATGATCGACAAGTGGAGTGATCCGGAGCCGCTGAAAGGACTCGAAGAGGGAGGAACCAACCTGAACTATCCTTTCCTGGATTCGGACGGTATCACCCTCTATTATGCCGCACAGGGGGAAGAAAGTCTGGGCGGATATGATATCTTCATTACCCGCTATGACTCGGATGACAATGCCTATCTCCGGCCGGACAATCTGGGATTCCCGTTCAACTCTGTTGCCAATGACTACATGTACGCCATCGACGACTTCAACAACCTGGGATGGTTTGCTTCCGACCGCTACCAGCCGGAAGACAAGGTCTGCGTTTATGTATTCGTTCCAAACGAGTCCAAACAGGTTTACGACTACGAATCAACCAGTCCCGAAATGCTTCAGGCAGCCGCTTCCCTGCAATGCATCCAGAAGACACAGACTGATGCAGCCAAGGTGCGTCTCGCCCGTCAGCAACTGGCCAAAGTGATGTACGGACAGGACGAGCAAAAGAAAAAAGGAGACTTCCGCTTCGTCGTGGACGACAATGTGGTCTATCATACACTGGCCGATTTCCGCTCGGCTGAAGCACGCAAACAGTACCAGACCCTGTCGCAGAAACAGAAAGATCTGGACAATCTGTCTGAAACGCTCGGCAAACAGCGGGAACTGTACGGACAGTCCAACAAGGCAGGAAAAGACCGGCTCACACCGGCCATTCTGGACAAGGAACAGCGCATCAAGCAGCTGCGGGAAGAAATCGCCAGTCTGACGGTCAACATCCGCAACACGGAGCTGAAAGCCCTGAACCGGAAATAATACAATTTCACACTAAAACCTATACTTATGGGAACACTGATTATCATTACACTGATCATTGCCGGACTGCTGCTTTTTGCCGTGGAGGTATTCCTGATTCCGGGCATCAGCCTGGCAGGGATTGCCTCGGGGGCAAGCATTCTGTATGCGATCTACTACGCATTCAGTTCGCTGGGTACCCAGGCCGGCTTCATCACTCTGGGCGCTTCCGTTGTCGGAATCGCAGGAGTCACCCTATGGTTCATGCGGTCAAAAACCGTGGACCGGCTGGCTCTGAACCAGACTCTGAACTTCAAGCTGAACCCGCTGAAAGGACTGGATCTTCAGGTGGGTGATACAGGAGTTACCACCACCCGCCTGACCCTGATCGGCAACGCCGAAATCAAAGGCCAGCGCATTGAAGTACAGTCTGCCGACGGCTTCATCGAAGAAAAGACCGCAATCCGGATTTCCCGCATCGACAACGGTGTCGTATATGTGCAACGTGTCTGAGAACCAACTGAATTATATACCTTTTAAACTGATCTGAATTATGATTGACCCGAGTTATCTTCCGTTTGTCATGGCCGGTGGCGGTATCATCCTGCTGGTCATCTTCTTCCACTATGTACCTTTCTTCCTCTGGCTTTCGGCCAAAGTATCAGGCGTCAACATTTCGCTGGTACAGCTCTTTCTGATGCGTATCCGTAACGTACCGCCCTATGTCATCGTGCCCGGACTGATCGAGGCTCACAAAGCCGGCCTGAGCAACATTACCCGCGACGGTCTGGAGGCTCACTTTCTGGCCGGAGGACATGTGGAAAAAGTGGTTCACGCCCTGGTTTCAGCCTCCAAAGCAAACATTGACCTGCCCTTCCAGATGGCAACAGCCATTGACCTGGCCGGACGTGACGTGTTCGAAGCGGTACAGATGTCGGTCAATCCGAAAGTCATTGACACACCTCCTGTGACAGCCGTAGCCAAGGACGGTATCCAGCTGATCGCCAAAGCCCGCGTCACCGTACGTGCCAATATCCGCCAGCTGGTGGGCGGTGCCGGTGAAGACACGGTACTGGCCCGTGTAGGCGAAGGTATCGTATCCTCTATCGGTTCTTCCGAGAACCACAAGTCAGTTCTTGAGAACCCCGACTCCATCTCCAAACTCGTATTGCGCAAGGGACTGGATGCCGGTACTGCCTTTGAAATTCTCTCCATTGATATTGCCGACATCGATATCGGCCGCAACATCGGTGCAGCCCTTCAGATGGACCAGGCCAATGCCGACAAGAACATTGCCCAGGCCAAGGCAGAAGAGCGCCGTGCCATGGCTGTAGCCCTGGAACAGGAAATGAAAGCCAAAGCCGAAGAAGCCCGTGCCAACGTGATCCAGGCAGAAGCCGAAGTGCCCAAGGCCATGGCCGAAGCCTTCCGCAGCGGCAACCTCGGTATCATGGACTACTACCGGATGAAAAACATTCAGGCTGACACCGACATGCGAAGCAGCATTGCCCGACCGGATTCCCATCCCGCCAGCCATGATCCCATCGGCAAATGATATGACAACAACAATAACTTTACATACTACTTAACGACTAAAAAGCAATTTATATGAAAAAGTATTTTCCACCCTCAGAACTGATTATCAATGAAGACGGCTCAGTGTTCCATCTTCACGTAAAACCGGAGTATCTGGCGGATAAAGTCATTCTGGTGGGCGATCCCGGACGCGTGGCACTCGTGGCCTCCCATTTCGACACTAAAGAATGTGAAGTAGAAAGCCGTGAATTCCGTACCATTACCGGAACTTATCAGGGAAAACGCATCACGGTAACCTCCACCGGTATCGGATGTGACAATGTAGACATTGTAATGAATGAACTCGACGCACTGGCCAACATCAATTTCCAGACCCGTGAAGAGAATGATACCTTCCGCCAGCTGGAAATCGTGCGTATCGGTACCTGCGGCGGTCTGCAGCCTTATACTCCCGTAGGAACTTACATCTGCTCCGCCATCTCCGTAGGATTTGACGGACTCCTGAACTTCTACGAAGGACGTAACGCCGTATGCGACCTGCCCATGGAACGCGCCCTGCTCAACCACCTGGGATGGGCAGGCAATCTTTGTGCGCCGGCTCCCTACGTGATCCATGCCAATGAAGAGCTGGTAGACCGCATTGCCGGTACGGACATGGTGCGCGGCGTAACAGTAGCCTGCGGCGGTTTCTTCGGTCCGCAGGGACGTCAGCTCCGTATTCCGCTGGCCGATCCGCACCAGAACGAAAAAATCGAAAGCTTCGAGTATCAGGGACACCGCATCACCAACTTCGAAATGGAAAGCTCTGCCCTGGCCGGTCTGGCCCGTCTGCAAGGCCACAAGGCTACTACCGTATGCATGGTCATAGCCAACCGGGTAGCAAAGGAAGCCAATACCGGATACAAGAACAAGATTGACGACCTGATCAAAGTCGTACTCGACAGAATTTAACAAACTTATTATCAACCAACAGGTTCCCCTCTACGGAGGAGAACCTATTTTTATGTCTGAAAACTCACACACATGGAAGCAAGTTTCAAATCCAACCTTACCGACAAGCGTCAGCGCTACCTCCAGTTTCTTGAACAGTTCGCCCCACTGATTGAAGGCGAGAAAAACGAAATCAGCGTACTGGCCAATACCAGTGCCGCCCTGAAAGAAGCATTCGGATTCTTCTGGGTAGGCTTCTATCTCGTACACGAAGGCGAACTTCACCTCGGTCCGTTCCAGGGCAGCGTGGCCTGCTACCGCATCAGAAAAGGACGCGGCGTATGCGGCACCGCCTGGGCTGAAGCCCGTACCCAGCTCGTGCCCGACGTAGACCAGTTCCCCGGCCATATCGCCTGCAGTTCCCTCTCCCGCTCCGAAATCGTTGTACCGATAATAGCTGCCGGAGAAGTGCGGGGCGTGCTTGACATCGACAGTGACCAACTGGCCACATTCGACGAAACCGACCGCGAATACCTCGAAAAGGTTGTTGACCTGCTGGTGAAAACCCTCTATGCCCACGCATAAATCTGCCGGCTCCGCTTCCGGATATAACCCGAAAACCGTATCTTTGCAAGGATTTTAAAAAGAACTACGCACGTGAACATATTACAAACTGAAGATACTATCTGTGCCATCGCCACCGCCCAAGGTGGAGCCATCGGCACCATCCGTGTGTCGGGTCCGGAAGCCATTACCCTCACCGACCGCATCTTTAAACCCGTATCCGGCAAACCGCTGGCAGAACGCGCACCCTATACCCTCACCTTCGGTCACATTCTTACCCCCGAAGGAGAAATCATCGATGAAGTGCTGGTCAGCCTATTCCGTGCGCCTCATTCCTATACGGGACAGGACTCTACGGAAATCTCCTGCCACGGTTCAAGCTACATTCTCCAGCAAGTGATGCAGCTTCTCATCCGGCAAGGATGCCGTGCCGCCGGACCGGGTGAATATACCCAGCGCGCCTTCCTGAACGGCAAGATGGATCTGAGCCAGGCCGAAGCTGTGGCCGACCTCATCGCTTCCACTTCTGCCGCTACTCACCGCATGGCCATGAACCAGATGCGTGGCGGATTCAGCCGTGAACTGGCCGTGCTGCGCGACAAGCTGCTCCATCTCACCTCCCTCATGGAACTGGAACTCGACTTCAGCGACCACGAGGAACTGGAGTTTGCTGACCGTTCGGAACTGGAAGCCATCGCCCGTCAGATTGAGCAGGTCATCCATCATCTGGTTGATACATTCAGCGTGGGCAATGCCCTCAAGAACGGAGTGCCCGTGGCCATCGTGGGCGAAACAAATGCCGGAAAATCAACCCTGCTGAATGCCCTCCTGAACGAAGAACGCGCCATCGTAAGCGATATCCACGGCACCACACGCGATGTCATTGAGGACACCATGAATCTGGGAGGTATCACTTTCCGCTTCATCGATACTGCCGGTATCCGCGAAACGACTGATACCATCGAAAGTTTAGGTATCGAACGGAGCTTCCAAAAACTGGATCAGGCTGATATCGTACTCTGGGTCATCGACGCAACCTGTGCCGAAGAACAATATCATCAGCTGGCCGACAAAATCCTGCCACGGTGCGAAGGCAAACATCTGGTCATCGTACTCAACAAGGTGGATTTGCTTTCGCCGGCAGACTCTTCCGGTAAAATCACAGAGACTGCGGAACCGAGCGATGCACAGATTGCGCAGCTGAAAGCGGCTCTCCCCGATTTGCCTGAGGATGCCTGTGTGCTTTCCCTTTCAGCCAAGCAGAAAGAAGGGCTTGCTATGCTCCAGAAACAACTGGTGGACTTCGCTGCCCTGCCCGACCTGTCGCAGAATGATGTAGTGGTAAGCAACATCCGCCATTACGAGGCTCTGAGCCGTGCACTGGAAGCTATCCACCGTGTACAGGACGGACTGGCTATGCAGCTCTCCGGGGATCTGGTAAGCCAGGATCTTCGTGAATGTCTTTACCACCTGGGAGAAATCGTAGGCGGAACAATTGAGACGGACGAGGTTTTGGGGAATATTTTTAAGCATTTTTGCATCGGTAAATAGACATTCTGTGTGGGAAAA
>ERZ791819.593-NODE-593-length-15566-cov-2.582490_pt1 | contig 15566 bp, 13 predicted proteins | sample MGYA00510301_ERZ791819 | MGnify/ENA primary metagenome ERZ791819 (study PRJEB30046, sample SAMN00791999) | human gut metagenome | study: EMG produced TPA metagenomics assembly of the A metagenome-wide association study of gut microbiota in type 2...
TCGACTATCAAGAGGCCATGACATCGCTGTCGCAGACAATCGAGGGCATCTATATTGACGCCGAGAACGCACAGTCCAAATATGAGAGCTGCGCTGAGAAACTGAAGAGCGCATCGCTGACCGACGAGCTGGTCAACGAGCAGTTCGCGCTCGGACTGGTCAACACGCTCGACCTTCTCAACGCCCATTCCTCGCTGCTGACGGCGCAGCAGGAGTTGCTTCAGGCAAAATATCTCACAATCCTCAACAAGCGATTGCTCAACTTCTATCAAACACAACAAATATCACTTTAGCAATAATATGAATCCCAACAAGTTATCAACACTGATTCTGTCTGCCGCGCTGACATTGGCTTCGTGTGCCGACAAAGAGAAGATACAACTCGAGACGGCAACGGTGTCTGCCGGCGCCATCAGCGAAACCGTAACCGCCACCGGAACGCTTGAAAGCGTGACTCAGGTGGATGTGGGTACGCAGGTGACGGGTAAAATCACCAAACTGTTTGCCGACTACAACTCGGTGGTCAAGAAAGGCGAACTGATAGCCGAAATCGACAAGACCTTGCTCGAGAGCGAGGTGGAAATCGGGCAGACCGTCGTTGCCAATATGACGGTTGCCAACATCTTCACCATCGCCGACCTTGACAACATACAGGTGATAGCCGACGTCGACGAGGCCGACATAGGTCAGGTGAAGGTGGGACAACGGGTTACGTTCACCGTCGACGCCTACCCCGACGACGTGTTCAACGGCAAGGTGACGCAGGTGCGCCTGAACCCTACGGAGGAGTCGAACGTGATTACCTATGAGGTGGTGGTCTCTGCCGACAATTCCGACCATAAACTGATTCCCGGACTGACAGCCAACATCACCATCTATACCGCCGAGTCGCAGAATGCACTCATTGTGCCAGCCTCCGCCATTAAATTCTCGCCCAAGGACCTTGACGACGAGTCGCTTCCTAAAAAAGCACAGGACGCGCCAAAAGAAGCGAAGGCGGTGGTGTGGACAGTGCGCGACAACAAGCTCTATCCCATGGCAGTGACCATCGGCACAAACAACGGTGTCAGCGTGGAGATTCTGTCGGGACTCAAGAAGGGCGACGTGGTGGCTGTCGACTACTCAGCCGATATGGCGGCGCAGCAAGCCGGCGGCAGCGAGGAAAGCAGTCCGTTCGCGCCCAAACACCCAGGACAGAAAAAGAAGGAGGGACAAAAATGAAAGAGATAATCCGACTCGACGGCATCCACCGCAATTTCGTTGTGGGCGGGGAGACCGTCCATGCGCTGCGCGGAGTGTCGTTCACAATCAACGAGGGCGAGTTTGTCACAATCATGGGCACATCGGGCTCCGGAAAGTCAACGCTGCTCAACATTCTCGGATGCCTCGACACACCCACGTCGGGCAACTATTTCATCGATGGCGCAGAGGTGCAGAAAATGAGCAAAAACGAGCGCGCCTACATACGCAACCGCAAAATCGGATTCGTGTTTCAGAACTACAACCTGCTGCCGAAAACCACTTCGGTGGAGAACGTCGAGCTGCCGCTTTTCTACAACTCCGCAATCGGAGCCAAGGAGCGCCGACGCCGCGCCGAGGAAGCCCTCGACGCCGTGGGGCTGCACGACCGCATGATGCACAAGTCGAACCAGATGTCGGGCGGACAGCAGCAGCGTGTGGCAATCGCCCGCGCGCTGGTCAACGACCCGGTGCTGATTCTTGCCGACGAGGCCACCGGCAACCTCGACACGCGCACGTCGTTCAGCATTCTGACGCTGTTTCAGCAGCTGCACAGCATGGGACGCACCATCATTTTCGTGACCCACAACCCGGAGCTTTCCGACTACAGCAGCCGCAACATCGTGCTTCGCGACGGCAAGATCATCTCCGACGAGCGCAACCCCAACCCTAAATCGGCTGAGGAGGTCTATAAATCACTACCCGTAATCAACGACTGACAAGATGAAGATTGGAAATCTATTCAAAATAGCGCTCAAAGCGTTAAACAACAACAAGATGCGGTGCTTCCTGACGATGCTCGGCATCATCATCGGAGTGGCATCTGTGATCACGATGCTCGCCATCGGCCAAGGCTCCAAAGACAGCATCAAGAAGCAGATTTCAGAGATGGGAAGCAACATGATAATGATTTTCCCGGGCAACATGGAGCGCGGCGGCGTGCAGCAGAGCAGCGACGACATGCAGTCGATGAAGCCCGTCGACTTCGAGAACATCCGCGACGAGGCAAAATTCGTTGCCGCGGTGTCGCCGATGGTAAGCAGCCAGGGACAGTTTATCTGCGGCGCCAACAACTACCCGTCGAAGGTGGAGGGCGTCAATGCCGACTATCTTGAAATCCGCAAGCTGAAGGTGAAGGACGGTATGGCGTTTTCCGACCTCGACATCAAGCGCGCCTCCAAGGTGTGTGTTGTTGGCAAGACGGTGGTCGACAAGCTGTTTCCCAACGGAGGCAACCCCATGGGCCGCGTAATCAGGTTCAACTCTATACCGCTGACAATCATCGGTGTGCTGGAGTCGAAAGGCTACAACAGCATGGGTCAGGACCAAGACGACATTGTGCTTGCGCCCTACACCACCGTGATGAAGCGCATCCTCGCCATCGACTACATACAAGGCATCTTTGCCTCCGCCCTCACCGAGGCGGCCACCGACCAGGCTACCGACGAGATTGAGAAAATCCTCAACCGCAACCACAAAATCAAGAGTGTGGACGAAGAGGACTACGACATCCGTTCACAGCAAGAATTGAGCGAGATGCTCAACTCCACCAGCGACATGATGACGCTGCTGCTCGCCTGCGTGGCAGGCATCTCGCTTCTCGTGGGCGGCATCGGCATTATGAACATCATGCTCGTGTCGGTGACCGAGCGCACGCGCGAGATAGGCCTGCGCATGAGCATCGGCGCGCGCGGACGCGACATCATGACGCAGTTTCTCATCGAGTCGATAATCATCAGCGTAGCCGGAGGCGTCATCGGCGTGGTGCTTGGCGCGGCAGCGTCGCTGTCGGTGAAATTTTTATTGAACTGGCCTGTGACAATTCAAATTTATTCTGTAGTTTTGTCATTCCTTGTGTGCACGGTCACTGGAGTGTTTTTCGGATGGTATCCGGCGCGCAAGGCGGCGAATCTTGACCCTATAGAAGCATTGAGATATGAATAGCATTCCCACCACAAAGCGCAGCACGATACTCGGCCTGATGACACACGTCATCGTGCTGACCATCGTGTTTATCCTTCCGGAGGTGATTTTCACCGCCGCCATGGGACAACGGGCTAAATTCGGGCCGCGCCGTTTCGACATCTACATCCACACGGTGATGTACATCATCACGTTCTACGTCAACTACTTCATCCTCATTGACCGGCTGCTGTTCAAAAAGCGCACGTGGCTCTACCTTGTCGTGGCGGCGCTGTTTGCCGCGCTGATGGTTGTGGCGGGCAGCTACTCCCACATCGTCATCGACAAGCTGCTGGGAGTTGCGCCGCCGCCACACCGTCGCGGACACCACGGCGGAGGACTGTTTATCGTCAGCATTATGATGCGCGACTATGTGATGCTGATTCTCACCATCGGCTTGAGCGTGGCGTTGAAGATGGGCTTGCGCTGGACAAGGATAGAGAAGCTCAACGAGCGGATAATCACCGAGCGCAAGGACATGGAGCTGCGCAACCTCAAAAACCAGCTCAACCCCCACTTCCTGTTCAACACGCTCAACAACATCTATGCGCTGACGGCGTTCGACACGGAGAAGGCGCAGAACGCCATACACCAGCTGAGTAAGCTGCTGCGCTACACGCTCTACGAAAGCGACGGCACGCAGGTGACGCTCGACAAGGAGCTGCAGTTCATCAGAAGCTACATCAACCTGATGGCGTTGCGTCTCAGCGACAACACCCGCCTGACGGTAAGCATCCACGACGGCGGCACAAACGGCTTGGAAATCGCCCCGATGATGTTCATCTCACTGGTGGAAAACGCCTTCAAGCACGGAGTGAGCGCCGGCTCGGAGTCGTTTATCGACATCCGCATCACGCTTGACGGCAACCGCATCTGCTGCCACGTTGAAAACAGCCTGTTTCCGAAGCAAGATTCAGACAAAAGCGGCTCGGGCATCGGACTTGCCAACCTGCAGCGCCAACTGGAGCTGCTCTACCCCGAATGCCACGACTACAGCGCCACCGCCATCGGCGACCGCTACGTGGCAGAGCTATCGATAACACTTAACGCAACAAAAGACTAATAGACAAACGCTTATGGACATTACTTTGAAATGCTGCGTCGTCGACGACGAACCGCTCGCGCGCGGGCTGATATACTCGTTTGTTGAAAAGACACCGTTTCTGTCGCTTGAGGCATCGTTCGCATCCGCCTCGGAGGCAATAAAATGCGTAATGGAGAAGAAGGTAGACCTGCTTTTTCTCGACATTCAGATGCCGGAGCTCAACGGCATAGAGTTTGCGAAAATCATTCCGCCGGAATGCCGCATCATCTTTGTCACCGCTTTCGAGAAATATGCGCTCGACGGATTCCGCAACAATGCCATTGACTACTGAAGCCCGTAAACTATCCGGAGTTTCTCACCGCCGCCAACCGCGCGCTGCAGTGGGCTGAGCTTAAGGCCCGAGCGGAGGCCGCGCCACAGGCACAACCGGTTGCCGACAAGCAGCACATCATCGTCAAGAGCGAGTACAAACTCATCCAAATCGACGTGTCTAAGATTCTCTACATTGAGGGACTCAAAGACTATGTGAAAATCTACACCGAGGACTCCCCCACCTGCATCCTTTCGCTGATGAACATGAAGACCATCGAGCAGCATCTACCTGCCGACCGCTTCATCCGCGTGCACCGGTCGTTTATCGTGCAGATGTCGAAAATCAACGTCATCGAGCGCAACCGCATAGTGTTCGGCAAAAAGTACATACCAATTTCCGACACCTACAAGAAGGCGTTTTCCGACTATCTGGCGCGCCACACCGTCACGGCTGAACGCAACCAGTCCTCCGACGACAACGATTGAAATCCAACTGAACAACACCCATATTGGCAAAAAAAGCGCCATTTTTTTGCCAATATCGACAACTGTTTGTAAATTTGCTTATAAATGACTCACGTGGTTGCAACTTATCACATTATATTCAATCCGCGTTTTGTGAAAAATACGTATGACCTAACAAAAACAACGTCACAACAAATGAGAAAATTTACAAACATTTTCAGGACCAAGAGAAAGAACAACATCTCTCTCATTCTCTCCGCATTGTGCCTGCTGATGGCAGCGAGCTGCCTGTCGGCGCATGAAAGCAATGCTGTGGAGTCTTCATTGCAAGGCCACATCGTCGACATCGAGCATCAAACCGTCTACCCCGGAGAAATCAAGATAGCCGACGGAAAGATAGCCGACATTGTGCGCCTTTCCGATGTCGACGCTTCCGCGCCGTACTATCTGCCCGGCTTCATCGACGGACACATCCACATTGAGAGTTCAATGCTCACCCCAGAGAATTTCGCACGCCTCGCCGTGGCTCACGGCACAGTTGGCGTTGTGGCCGACCCTCACGAAATCACCAACGTGCTTGGAGAGGCAGGAATCAACTTCATGATCGACAATGCAGCCTCAAGCCGTCTGAAATTCCACTTCGGGCTGCCCTCGTGCGTCCCGTCGTCGCATCTTGAAACGGCAGGCGCCGTGATCGACGCGGTAGCGACCGAGCGTCTGATTCAGAATCCCGACATTCATTTTCTTGCTGAGATGATGAATTACCCCGGTGTCATATACGAAAACGCCGAGGTGATGGCGAAACTCGCCGCCGCACGGAAACACAACAAGCCCATCGACGGGCATGCCCCGGGTCTGACAGGAGCGAACCTCGACAAGTATATCGCCGCAGGCATTTCCACCGACCACGAATGCTCCACCCTCGAGGAGGCGCGCGAGAGAGTGGACAAGGGAATGATGGTTATAGTCAGGGAAGGCAGTTCAGCCCGCAACTTCGACGCGCTTGCACAAGTGATTGCCTATGCACCTGAAAAGGTGATGCTCTGCTCTGACGACAAGCATCCCGACGACCTGATTGCCGGACACATCGACGGAATGGTGCGTCAAGGGTTGGCGAAAGGCATCCCTGTGTGGAATCTGCTGACAGCGGCATGCGTGAATCCTGTGAAGCATTATGTTATTGACTGCGGTCTGATGCGCAAAGGCGACAATGCCGACTTCATCGCCGTTGACAATCTTGAAGCGCTTAACGTTGTGGCCACCTACATCGACGGCCGAAAGGTTTACGACCGCACGCTTGGCGTCGACAATGCAGCTCTTGCCACAGGCATCAGCGCTCCAGCCGCGACACCCAACAATTTCAAAGCAGCAAAAATCACAGAATCCGACATCGCAGTCGACCTGACCGGGTTTGAGAAAGTCAAGGTAATCGAAGCGTTCGACGGCGAACTGCTCACAAAGACAAAAATAGTCCCCGTTGCTGAGCTTTCCTCACCCAAGATACAGAAAATCGTTGTCTACAACCGCTATGGCAACGGCAGACCTCAGACGGCATTCATCGAAGGCTTCAACATAGGCAAAGGCGCCATCGGAGCGACCATCGCACACGACAGCCACAACATTGTAGCCATCGGAGCGTCAGACGAATCGATTGTAGCCGCGATAAACGCGCTGATCGAAGCAAAGGGCGGTGTGGTAGTTGTCAACGGCAAGAATACGGATTTGATGCCACTGCCGATTGCCGGACTGATGTCGGACAAGCCGGGAGAAGATATTGCCAATGATTACATGTCGCTTATTGTCAAATCGCACGCACTTGGCTGCACATTCCGGTCGCCGTTCATCACAATGTCGTTTATGGCTCTTCCTGTGATACCCGAGCTTAAACTGACCGACAAAGGTCTGGTTGACGTAACCGCTTTTAATTTCACTCCCCTGCAGAGCAAATAGCATGGGAACCACCCTATAGACATCGGGGCGGCGCCGTAATCTGTTTTACAGCGCCGCCCCGTTTTTTTTATGATGCCGGCATTACCGCCGCGTTTTCCTACAGGTTTTTCAGCGTAGAGATGCGCTCGAGCGGATTTTCCGCGCCGAAGACGTAGTTGCCCGCCACGAGGATGTCGGCGCCGGCGTCTTTCAGCAGCCGTCCGGTTTCCTCGTTGACCCCGCCGTCGACCTCAATCAGCGCCTTTGAGCCGCGCAGCGAAATCAGGTCGCGCAGCTCGTGCACTTTCTTCACCGAGTTCTGGATGAATTTCTGGCCTCCGAAGCCAGGGTTAACCGACATGATCAGAGCCAGGTCGATGTCGTCGATAATGTCGGCGAGCATCGACACCGGAGTGGCAGGATTGATGGTCACACCGGCTTTCATTCCAGCCTCCTTTATCTGCTGCACCACGCGCGACAGATGCGTGCAAGCCTCGAGATGCACGTTCATATAGGTTGCGCCGAGGTCCTTCACTTCCTTGATAAACTTCTGCGGCTCCACAATCATCAGATGCACGTCGAGCGGCTTGTCGCAGATGTTTTTGAGGTTTTTCAACACAGGGAATCCGAAAGAGATGTTGGGCACGAAAACGCCGTCCATAATGTCGAGGTGGAGCAATTCCGCCTCACTTCGGTTGATCATCTCCACGTCTTTCTGCAAGTTGCAGAAGTCGGCAGAGAGCAGTGATGGTGATACTATCATATCTGTTTCTATTTTTTCTTTTTCAACAAGTTATGGGCAATAAACACAACGATTACCGCAAGCAGCGCATAGCCGCCGTATGAGAGGTAGGAATTGTAGTGCTCAATCTGCGCCAGCAGGTCGGCAGGCGCAACAAACGTAGAGAGCCATGCTCCGAGAGCTGCAAGCACCGCGTTCCACGTCCCCGCTCCGAGGGCTGTGAACACAACGAATTTTCCGATGTTCATCCCCGCCAGACCGGCAGGAATCGAGATGAGCTGGCGCACAGCAGGAATCAGTCGTCCAACGAACGTCGACACCGCCCCGTGCTTGTCGAAATAGGCTTCGGCATTCGCCACTTTAGCCTCGTCGATCAGGCAGATGTGGCCGAAACGGCTGTTTGCGAACCGGTAGACAATTGGCCTTCCGAGCCACACCGCCAGATAGTAGTTGACCAACGCGCCGATGAGCGCGCCCATCGTTGCCAACGCCACAACCACGTAGATGTTTATATGCCCTTGCGCCACGGCGAAGTAGGCAGCCGGAGGCACAACGATTTCAGAAGGGAAAGGAATAAACGAGCTTTCAACCGCCATAAGCGCCACAATGAGCAGATAAGCCGTAAACGGGTCGCTTATCATCGCTACAAACCAATTGTATATTTCTACAACCATAAATCAATATTTTCTGTTAATTATTCCGCAAAATTAATACTCTAATTTCATTCCACTCCTATCTCGCGGAACATTTCGGCATATTTCTCCGCTTTTTTCTCCACGGCGAGCGGATAAGCGCGCGACGACGACACCATGCGGTAGTGCCGGCAGAGGTTGCCACGATGTGTGAATTCAACATATTCGCCCGTCTTCGGCACCGCCGTGCCGTTGATTGCGGCTATTATCGCCGACGACTTCTCGCCAGCCGTCACCACCGTGCGGCAGTCAGGCAGACGGTCGAGAAACCCGTCAAGGTCGATTGGCTCCACCACTTCAAGGAATTTGTCGGAAGCGTTGTCTTTCTGACGCACCACACGCACCGCCGCGTCAAACATCGCGATTCCCCTCTCGGCGGCGAAACGGCGTATCGCCTGCTCGTCGTAGCCCCCGGGACGCACAAAATGGTTCTTGTCGCCGAAAAACACTATGCCCATTATGCGCCACATGTCGTTGGTGCGGTTTGGGTAATAGAAGTGCATCGACCACCGCCGTTCGGGCGGCGGGAACGAGCCGAGCATCAGCACTTTGGCGTTGCCGGGCATAAACGGTTCGAACGGATGGTTCTCAATGCGTCTTTTTTCCATTCGCCAATATTTTTTTGTAAGCAACCATCATCGCCACGGTGACCGCCGCACTGACAATAGCCACAACTGCCGACTGGCTTCCAGCCTCGCCCATTGCGGCTGCGTCGATTGAGTTGTTGCCCATCCACATAAACGCCACGACAGCGGAATTGTTGAGCGCATGGCCTATGACAGGCACCCACAGCGAACCGCTCCACAGATAGGCGTAGCCGAAGAAAGCACCCAGCACAAGACGTGGCACAAAGCCGAAAAACTGGAAGTGGAGCGTGCTGAACACGAAAGCGGCAGTCCACACCGCCAAGTGTCGGCGCCGCATGCCGTCGCAGCAGATGCGCTGCAGCGCGCCTCGGAAAAACATCTCCTCGCCAAGTCCGGTCAGCAGTCCGACGCACACCACCGAAGCAATCAAATCCCACACCGACGAGCCGCTGAGCAGCGTGTCGGTGGCCTCCTGCGCGGCGTTCTCCTGCGCGCGCATCCATTGCTCCACCGGCTTCATCGCCTCGGGCAGCGACAGCGACGCGTTCCACGCCACAAGCCAGTTCATCGCCGGCGTCATCGCCAACGAAATCAGCACAATGCCTGCCACCGCCATTGCCGACGGCGCCTTGTCGAGCCGCAGGAAGCGCAGCGGGGTTCCGCCACCGCAGAGAGTGCCCACCGCCACGGCGGGGAGCATGAACATAATCAGATTCTGCAACGTTGTGGCAAGCCGCATCTGCGTCAGCGCGTCGAGCGCGTCGATGCGAACGAGCATCTGCGACAGCAATGCCACCAGAAACAGTCCGACCAGCAGACCAGAAGCGAGCACCACTACAGCCCTCGAGGCAGAGAAACGATTGTTTGTATCGCCAAGCATCATATTCTTATTCTATCATCTTTAAAAATTCATCCTCACCGATAATCGGAATGCCGAGCGAGCGCGCTTTCTCCAGCTTCGCCGGACCCATATTCGCGCCGGCAAACACGAAGTCGGTCTTCTTTGAAATCGAGCCGGAGTTTTTGCCCCCGTTGCGCTCAATCATCGCCTTGTACTCATCGCGCGAGTGATGCTCGAACACGCCGCTTATCACGATTGTCTTTCCAGCGAGCTTGTCGGTTTTCTCCATCGCCTCCTTCGCCACGCCCATCTGCAGCCCCGCTGTGCGCAGACGCTCCACGATTGCGGCATTCTGCGGGTTCTTGAAGAAAGCCACCACGCTCTCGGCAATCACCTGCCCCACGTCGTCGATAGCCACAAGGTCGTCGACCGTGGCGAGCATCAGCGCATCGATAGAGCCGAAAGCGAACGCCAGTTTCTTAGCCATTGTCTCGCCCACGTTCGGAATCGAGAGCGCAAACACCACCCGTTCGAACGGCACTTGCTTCGACGCCTCGATGCCGCGGAGTATGCGCCGCGCCGTGAGCTCGCCGCAACGCCCCACGATTGTCAGTTTGTCGTCGGTAAGGTCGTAGATGTCGGCCACATTCTTCACCAGTCCCACCGCAAACAGCTGTTCGGCAGTTTCCTCTCCGATTCCGTCGATGTTCATCATCCGCCGTCCCACGAAATGCTCTATGCGCCCCGTGATCTGTGGACGGCATCCGTCGCGGTTCGGACACACCCATGCCGCCTCGCCCTCGTTGCGCACCAGCGGCGTGCCGCAGACCGGGCAATTCTTCACGAACTGCAGCGGCAGGCTTCCGGGTTGGCGTCGCGAGAGTTCGACCCCCACGATTTTAGGTATGATTTCGCCGCCCTTCTCCACATATACGTAGTCGCCGTCGTGGATGTCGAGCTGGTGTATGATGTCCTCGTTGTGGAGCGAGGCGCGCTTCACGATTGTGCCTGACAGCAGCACCGGCTCAAGGTTGGCGACAGGCGTTATCGTGCCGAGGCGTCCGGTTTCGAACGACACCGACTTAAGCCGAGTCAACTCTCTCTCCGCCTGGAATTTATAGGCGATAGCCCACCGTGGCGACTTCGCCGTGCTTCCGAGCAAACGCTGCTGCTGAAGGTTGTTGACCTTGAACACCAGCCCGTCGGTAGCCACCTCGAGCTGCTTGCGCGCCTCCGCCCAATGGTCGATAAACCGTTTCGCTTCGGTGACGTCGCGCAGCAGCTCTGTAGCGTCCGACACCTTGAAGCCCCACTTTCTCAAAGCCTGAAGCGACTCATAGTGAGTGGTGTATGGCAGGTTGTCGCCCAGCAGGAAGTAGAAATAAGCGTCCAGTCCGCGGCGCGCCACCTCCGCCGGGTTAAGCGTCTTCAGCGTACCCGCAGCAGCGTTGCGCGGATTTGCGAGCAGCGGCTCCTCGTTGAAAGCCCTCTCCTTGTTGAGCGCGTCGAACGATTTCCACGGCATCACAATCTCGCCCCTCACCTCAAACTTGTCGGGCCAACCGCCGCCGGCAAGCGTCAGCGGCACGCTCCGTATCGTCTTCACATTGACCGTCACGTCGTCGCCATGCACGCCGTCGCCTCGCGTCACGGCACGCACCAGCCGGCCGTGCTCATACGTTATTGAAATCGACGTACCGTCAAACTTCATCTCCCCTACAATCTCGAGCGAGCCACCGCCCAGCTGCTGCTTTGCGCGCCGCAGGAAGTCTTCAACCTCCTCGATTGAGTAAGTGTTTGAGAGCGACAGCATCGGCCTCTCGTGCGCCACCTGCCTGAAGCCCGGCGTCAGGTCGCTTCCCACGCGTTGCGACGGCGACAGCGGGTCGAAAAGCTCCTTATGCTCCGCCTCCAGATCCTGCAGGCGGCGCATCATATCGTCATATTCTTTGTCGCTGACAGTAGGCTTGTTAAGCACGTAGTAGTTGTAGTTGTGCTTGTTGAGTTCCTCCCTCAGCCAGTTTATTTCCGATTCAAACAAATCCATATTTCCAATTATTTTGCCACGAATTTAGTGAAATTTATCAGAACACAAGCTGATTTACCTCTCTTTTTTGACTATTCAAAAAAATAAATGTTACCTTTGTGATTGAGACAAAACAAACAACGGCATGGCAACAAGACTCTATCCCATAGGCATACAAACTTTTGAAAAAATCATAGAAGGCGGTTTTGTCTACGTAGACAAGACTGAATATGTGCACCAATTGGCAAACACCAGCGGCAGTTCTTTTTTTCTCAGCCGTCCGCGCAGGTTTGGCAAGTCATTGCTTTTGTCCACGATGAAAAGTTATTTCGAAGGCAAACGCCAACTTTTTAAAGGTTTGGCCATTGAACGTCTTGAAACTGAATGGGCAGAATATCCTGTGCTTCTCTTCAGCATGGCTTCTGCCAAACATGCCGACAAAAACCAGCTTGAGCGCTATCTTGACAATATGCTCCGAAGAACCGAGCAGAAATTCGGCTTCACAAAAGAATCAGAAGACCCCAATGACCGACTTTCCGACTTGATTCACAAATGTTATGAGAAATACGGCAGAAAGGTCGTGGTTCTCATCGATGAGTACGACGCGCCCTTGCTCGACGTGGTCCACGAGGAGGAGCAGCTACCAGAGCTTCGCAATGTGATGCGCAATTTCTACAGCCCATTGAAGGATTGCGACCCTTACCTGCGGTTTGTATTCATCACAGGAATCACGAAATTCTCCCAACTGAGCATTTTCAGTGAACTAAACAATATAAAAGACATCAGCATGGATTCCGCCTACGACGGAATCTGCGGCATTACGAGCAATGAGCTGACCACCCAACTAATTGACGATGTCAGTAAACTGGCATCAAGCCAGACACAAACTGCAGAGCGCACCATTGCCAATCTGAAAGATTATTACGATGGCTATCACTTCTCATGGCCGTCGGCCGACATCTACAACCCTTACAGTCTGCTCAACTGTTTTGCCGACAGGACGTTTGACACGTATTGGTTCTCATCCGGAACCCCGACATATCTCATCGAGATGATGCGTAAATTTGATGTGCAGCCATCAGACATAGGGAACGGAGTGGACGCTATACGCTCAGGATTCGACGCGCCGACAGAAACTATGGACTCGCTCACCCCATTGCTCTATCAAAGCGGCTACCTGACAATCAAAAGCTACAACACCGACGACAAAGTCTATCATCTTGAGATACCCAACAAGGAGATACGCTCCAGCCTGTATCAGTCGCTTCTTCCCTATTATTTCGGGAAAGACACGCAAAGCGGCAACACGCAAATAGCCAAAATGTCGGCTCTTATAAACAAAGGCAATATGGATGGCGCGCTGCGGCTGCTGCGCGACTTTCTGTCGACAGTGCCGTATTGCGACAACACGACATACGAGGGTCATTACCAACAGATGCTGTATGTAATATTCACGATTCTGACAAATTACCGAATGCAGGTAGAAGTGCGCACTCACAAAGGGCGGATTGACGTCGCACTCGAAACCGAGAGCCGCATATATGTGATGGAGATAAAATTCAACGGCTCGGCAGATGATGCCCTTCGCCAAATCGACTTGAAAGGCTATGCCGACGCATATAAAAATTCGCTTAAACAAATCGTCAAAGTCGGCATCAATTTCTGCGTAAAAGGCGATGCCAACTTTACGGATTGGATAATCAAGCAGTAAATCCGCAAGAAGATTGTCGACTTTATTACCTGCCGGAAATCCGAGCATACGAAAAAGCACACACACCCACCAATCATCAAAAATATGCTGAAAAACATTTTTTGGGAAAATAATGTTGATTTTTAGGAGTGTATGTTGATTGATTTGCGTATCTTTGCAAATCGAATGCCAGGAAGGCGTTCGACAGGTTTGTTTAATTATATTGACAAAACATTAATGGCTGACAACAAGAGAATTAAAACGGCTCTCGTCTCCGTATTCCACAAAGACGGGTTGGATGAACTTTTAAGTTTGTTACACAATCACGGAGTGAAATTTCTTTCCACGGGAGGGACAAAATCATTTATCGACGGTCTGGGATACGAATGCGAAGCGGTTGAAGACCTTACCGGCTACCCTTCGATTCTCGGCGGACGCGTCAAGACACTCCACCCCAAGGTGTTTGGCGGCATTCTCAACCGCCGCGACAACGCCGGCGACCAAGAGCAAATCAAGCAATACGAAATACCGGAGATCGACCTTGTGATTGTCGACCTCTATCCTTTTGAAGAGACAGTGGCATCTGGAGCGTCAGAAGCCGACATCATAGAGAAAATCGACATAGGCGGCATCTCGCTTATCCGCGCCGCCGCCAAGAACTACAACGACGTGGTGATCGTGGCGTCGAAGCATCAGTATGCACCGCTCTGCGAGATTCTGAAGCAGAACGGCGACGCAGTGACCTCGCTCGCCGACCGCCGCTTCTTCGCGAAGGAGGCCTTCGGCGTTTCGAGCGCATACGACAGCGCCATCTTCAACTATTTCGACGCCGAGAGCGACAGCGACTTCCGCGTTGCCATCAACGGCTCGCGCCATCTGCGCTACGGCGAGAATCCGCATCAGGCGGGCAAGTTCTTCGGCGACTTCGACAAGATGTTTGAGCAGCTTCACGGCAAGGAGATTTCCTACAACAACCTTCTCGACATCGACGCGGCCGTGAACCTTATCGGCGACTTCGACGAGACCACGTTTGCCATCCTGAAGCACAACAATGCCTGCGGCATCGCTTCTCGCCCAACCATCCTCGAGGCGTGGAAAGACGCTCTTGCTGGCGACCCCGTGTCGGCGTTCGGCGGAGTGCTCATCGCCAACCGCGAGATTGACGCCGCTACAGCCGAGGAGATGCACAAAATCTTCTTCGAGGTTTGCATCGCACCGTCGTACACCAAAGAGGCACTCGCCATTCTCGAGCAGAAGAAGAACCGCATCATCCTGCTTCAAAAGTCTACCGAGCTTCCGACACAGCAGTTCCGCTCCATTCTCAACGGCGTGCTCCGTCAGGACAAAGACCTCCGCAAAGAGACTACAGCCGACCTCAAGCAGGCCACTGAGAAAGCCATCACCGCCGAGCAGGCAGAAGATTTGCTCTTCGCCAACAAGGTGGTGAAGCACAGCAAGAGCAACGCCATCGTGCTCGCCAAAGGCAAGCAGCTATTTGCGAGCGGCATCGGTCAGACATCGCGTGTCGACGCCCTTCGCCAAGCCATCGAGAAGGCCAAGTCGTTCAACTTCGACCTTCACGGCGCGGTCATGGCATCCGACGCCTTCTTCCCGTTTGCCGACTGCGTTGAAATCGCCCACAACGAAGGCATCACAGCCGTGATTCAACCCGGCGGTTCAATCCGCGACAACGAGACCGTTGACTTCTGCAACAAGAACGGCATCGCCATGGTTATGACAGGCATCCGTCACTTCAAGCATTAAAACAACCGACAATAATAACAGCAAAATGGGAATATTCTCACTGACACAAGAAATAGCCGTTGACCTTGGAACGGCAAACACGATCATCATCCACAATGACAAGATCGTGGTCGACGAGCCTTCGTATGTGGCTCTCGACTCCAAAGGCAAGCTTGTTGCCGTAGGAGAAAAGGCTAAGATGATGCAGGGAAAGGAGCACCCGGGCATCCGCACCATCCGCCCGCTACGCGACGGCGTTATCGCCGACTTCAACGCCGCCGAGCTGATGATCC